>Ga0160428_1000655_pt1 | contig 34902 bp, 42 predicted proteins | sample SolpanmetagenomM_FD_108198 | JGI IMG/M metagenome (GOLD analysis project Ga0160428, IMG submission 108198) | Solar panel surface microbial communities from Lawrence Berkeley National Laboratory, California, USA - M | ecosystem: Engineered > Built environment > Solar panel > Unclassified ... | reverse complement strand
CCGATTCGGGATCGGCTGCCGACGGGGTTTGGGACGGCGTATAGGTTGCTGAGGTGGGCGATTGATCCGGGGTTGGATGGGGATGTTTATGCTGAACATCCGTATTTGTATGGGCCGCTTTTGAGTTCGATTAATGTGTTGAGAGTTGGTGGGAAGGAGAAGGCGAGCGGTAGCGAGCATAAAAGCGTCAGAGAGCATAAGAGCGTCAAAGAGCATACAGGGAATACGAAACATGATGATCAAGAACAAAAGGAAGTCGGCGATGATATCATCACGGAAGGCGCGGATGGTGAAGAAGCAGAATCGATCAGACTGGATTTGAAGATTCCAGATGACGGCGCGAAGCGGATGAAGCATTTTCTGAACAAAGCGCATAAAGAGGCGTTCGTGTTTGAGGCGGGACGCAAGTATTCGTGTGATTTCTTTAATGGATATTTGGATTTTAATGGTAAGTCTTCTCTGCTTCTACATCGTTACCGCTTTCGAAATAGACCTCTACGACTGTTCATCCAAAACATGAAATACTCAAATGATTGGTGATTGAAAGACTATGGAGACTGACATTCGCTGTGCTCTCGCTAGATCTGGCACTTAAACTTCCCGGTGTTACGATGAAGCTAGTTGACTTTTGGGATGGACAGCCATTGCGGTATGTGCTCAAGCACAGGAATGTGGCGAAAGGGATTGATCAGGAGTTATTTGTTATTACGTTCACGTTGATACCGGAGGAGGAACTTGAGGCACAAAGGGAGAAATGGGAGGGCAGTGGTGCTGGTGGGAAAGGAGACGCAAAGGAGAAGGAGAAAAGTCAGAAGGAGAGCAAGGGGCAAGATGAGCATAAGAAGCAGGAAGGATTCCAGGATGACGATGTTGATTGAGGAATAGGGTGAATGTGACACTTGAGAAGAAGGCAAGGCTAGTTGGGACGACAAGGGTGGTCTTTGTGATGGATTAATGATAAAATTTGATGAACGATTTCTTACGTTGATTACAAGCGGATCCAATTCTTGAGACGGGGTTATTCCTTGAAATGTACGAACCAATACATCATGGATGGAATATGAATAACTATTCTGTGCATGACATTACACGCTTTCGTCCTCGTCATGCGCTTCCACAGCCGATGCGTGCTCAGCAAGTTCGCCGAACCACCGAGAAATCCGCTCGGAGATGCCAAGACAGCATCGGTCTCCTCACGCCTTTCGCCGAAGCAACATGCTATACACATAGAATCATTATGAGAAAGCACCATCACGTGAAACCTTTGCGCCCCTCTCGCTCCTACAAGATTGCATCAACCTCACACATCGCCGTACTTCCATTCATCACGACTTTGTTACCATGAAACTACTCACACCCATCCAAATCACCGCCTATCTCGACCGCATCAACTTGCCCAAAAAGTATTATCCCGAAAGCAAACCTACCATCGATCTTGCTTACATCACCACCCTGCATGTCCATCACATCACTTCTATTCCTTATGAGAATTTGAGTATACATTACTCCAAAGAGCATAATGTGAGCATCGAGCCTGATTATCTATTTGACAAGATCGTGAGAAGGGGAAGAGGTCGAGGTAAGTTTATTAGTGGTGATCCTTTTACATGTCCCCATCACATCGGTGGATGGGCAAAAACATGCATATGTTGCACTCAGAAAAGAAAGAAGAAGGGAAAAAAGGTCAAACAAACACTCCCCGTGAAACGAAATACAAACACACTATATCTTCAATATTAACGTGCAGACTCACAAAACAAATCTAATAGGCGGCTACTGCATGGAAATCGGTCTCCTCTTCCACCGCCTCCTCCGCTCCCTCAACATCCGCAGCTACATGGCGCCCGCACGCAGCCGGTTGCGAAACGAACACAACATCCCCTTCGGGCCATACCTTGGGATCTCGCACTTGGTTCAAATCGTCACACTCCCAGACTCTAGCCGGTACGCCTTGGATGTATGCTACGGGGGTGATGGGCCCACCGCACCTCTTACTCTCGAGTCTGGCAAGGCGTGCCGGAATCTTGGGACCCAAGAAGTGCGACTGGTGAATCGGCATTTAGATGAACATGTTGAGCCGGCGGGACAACTGAAGAGTTGGGTTTATGAGTATCGCAATGCTGCGGATAGGGAGTGGGAGGCGTTGTACTCGTTTGGCGAGTATGAGTTTTTTGAGGAGGATTTTAGGGCGATTAATTTTGGGGTTAGTAGGGATGAGAGCTGTTTTCAGACGTTTACTGTTATCGCGGTTATGTTTCTGGGGCAGGAGGAGAAAAACCGTGGTACTGGTGATGGAAATATCGGGGGCGAGCAGGAGCAGGATGAAAGAAAGGATGGAAAGAAGGAGGACGAGGAGGATATGGTCGTGGTGGGTAAGGTGATGTTGAAGGATGCTGTACTCAAGAGGAATATGGGCGGGAAAACAGAAGTTGTCCAGCTTTGCAAGACTGAGAAGGAGAGGTTGAAGGTTATACGGGAAGTATTTGGAATTGAATTGACGGAGGATGAGAAGGAGGGGATCAAGGGATGGAGGACGGAGTTGGAAGGATGATATATTTAAGTAATGTTGTAACGAAAAAGCGTAAGGCATGGGCGTAGAGGCTAGAGTATAGATTCAGCAGAGTAAGTTACAACAGCTGCAATAAAAGGAGTAATACGTGTTTCGTGTTTGTCACAGACAGTCATGCATGCTGATCTCACCTATTTTGATCTCTTCCATATCATCTCGCATCACATTCGCTAGTTGGCATCATAGCATCACTTATCATCTCGCTCCGTCACAACCAATTTTGATCCCATTGTAAACACCACCCACACTACGATAAACAGGCATCTCACGTTGAGTCCTTTGGTTGGCGGCCGAGTCTCCGGGTCCCATTATACCGTTGCAACCTTAATGTCGGAAGATAGAATTAAAGTTTGAGTCCCCAACACTACGGAGTTACAGAGATACAGGTGCGCAATGTTGATGTCTACTGTACCCCTAATAGTGATATCAACATTGAAACGAAATGAAGGTGTGATATCACTGTTACTTTCAATCAACGTGGGTGAATAAAGCAACTACATGTCCCGTCTTTGCTTTCCGTGACATTTCGGCCTATACATTCGGCTTCTTACTTCTTCTCTTCTCTTCTCTTCTCTTCTCTTCACTATACTGCGGCTATCTACGGTCAAACATGCCAGACATCAACATACTAACTCCTCTCCCTACTCTCCCAACCCTCCCAACCGAAATAGTTTATAACATCCTCTCCCATCACATCGAGCAATCCTACATCGACTGTCTTACTTCACCATCACCATCTCCTCCTCTAGCTTCATCCACGTCGACATCCTCTTCCATCTGCACCCAGGTTACCAACAACGTCGACATCTACAATGAGAAAAAGATACTCACGAATATCCCCCTCTTCGCCTACACAACGCTCCGTCTAGCACGCACATCTACTCTCTTCCTCTTCGAGCTCTTAGGCCTCCTAGACCCAATTTCGGCGCATGTGCATGAGAGATGGATCGAGGCTACCAAGGCGTTGCAGAAAGTTAGGGCGATGTGGTATATGAGGGCTTGGGATAGCATCAGCGATGAGAGCGACAGAATTAACAACAGTAGAGTTGACAATGAAAGTAACGATAATGACGGTAATGACATGGGAGAGCAAAGGAGGTTGAGCTTGAAAGAAAAAGAACGGTTATTGGAAGCGCAGGTGGAAGGGTATTGGCGGGATGTATGTGTTATTGCTGGTTTAGGGGCGAAGATGAGGGCGTTGAGGGTTTGTGTTACTGGGAGGTGGGAGAGGGAGGACAGATTGAGAGTAAGGAAAATGAAGATGGAAATGGAATAAATGAAATCCACGCTACAACCTCAACCTTCGCGCTCTGCTCAGCATCCCGGCGCACCTACCTACCTCCTCCTTCGAACCAAAAACAACGAGAACAACAACACCCAACGCCGACACAACACTACACACCAATCCTAACAACCATCTTTCCACCACTCCACTCAACACCAACCTCACTCAGCCTATCCACCACAAAACTCGCTCCCAAACCCTCCACCTGCTCCCTCTTATGACTCGTACAAACAGCCATTGCCTTCGCCCCCGCCGCAACACCACTCCTAATACCCGCGGGCGCATCCTCAATAACAAGACAATTCCGAATATCAACACCCAACAACCCTGCACCTTTCAGGTAGGGCTCCGGATCAGGTTTGCCGAAAGTGCAATCATCCGCTGTTAGAAGGTGGGAGGGTGGTGTGATGCCGGCGGTGGATAGTGCGGTTGTGGCGAAGATGCGCGAGGCAGAGGTGCAGATTGCGTAGTGTTTTTCGGCAGAGGGATTACTGCGGATTTGGGCGAGCAGAGATTCGACGCCGGGGAGAATGACGAGACCTTGTTTGCCTTGGGAGGCGAGAAGTTTTGCGTCTGCGTTGCGGGGTGGGGATGCGTTAGTTGAGGATGAAATGTGTAGGTGGTGATTGGTTTTTTCTTCTTCAGACCGTGATTTGCGTGTGGTGGCATGGATATTTGGGATTGAGTCATTGGCAAACATACTCTCAAGTAGATCCATTTCGAACTTTACGGCCATTTCGGTGACTTCGCTCTATGACTTGTGAGTTCATTCGTGTTTGCGGCCCCGAGTTTATACCGACGAGATGCGAGATGTGAAATTGCAAAAACAATTAACATACCTGCTGAGCTTTTGGAAACCACTGTCGAATACTGTCTACCATTCTTACTCCCTACGACAAGGAAGCATTAGCCACCTGAACACAACTCGATCGTCTTTTTCGAATTAATTCCGCAATCACACTCTTGAGGAGGTACATTGGGGTGGGGGTGTTTTAGCATACATGAAGATGTCCAGTATTCTCTATCCTATGCGTCTCGACAAATTGCTTGTATGTCATATCTGCCACAGGCGTCGAGTCTATAAGCGTCCCATCCATGTCAAAGAGGATCGCATCCACGATGATTTCTTGTGGTGGCATGATTGTCAAGTTTTCTTGGGAGACAGGTGAGGGGTTTTGAGAAGATATGGGTGAAATGGTATGTAGCTTGTTCTTTTCCTTGAGTGCTTGTATAGAGGTTTCACGGGTGAAGTAGACGGTCACATGGAGGGTCAAAGGTTGTGTAGGCGATGGTTGAGGGGTTGGATGGAAGTGAGCTGGTGGGTGAGCTTGTTGTTGTCACGTAATGGATATATAGCTCGGTCCATCTTACGCCGGATGCCAAGATATATTAAGCCATCAAGGTATCCGAACTCGGCCATCCGTGGTCTTTACATTTGAAGACCATCGAATATGTCGTAAGAGTGGTTACGAACCTACAAAACTAGATTCGAAGTACCATGTTGCTCCTAATGAGATAGCTGTCATGGCACGGGAATAAAGTGGAAAAAATGTTATCGACATGTCGACGACGAACATGTTGGGTTATCAATGAGGCAAATACGGCGATGGAAGACAATCTTGATGATATGTGCTAGCAGTGTAGTGTAAAGAGTCAGGAGATCTGCGTACTAATGTCAATGCTAATGTCAACAATGACGCTAAATATAACGCCAAATAATATATGTGATGCCCAGGAACGCCGTCTCTTAACTCAAGTCTCCATGATCCCAAAATGCAGCCAAAAGACCAAGCTTTATACCATCATTCCAGACTTAAAACACCGGCAAAGCCCTTAAAGTAACCAATCCACAAGTTGGATCATTAACAGGTACACCCGTCTGATCACTCTGATGCACAGCCAAATATGAATCCGTGGAACAAACCTGCACCCAAGGCGTCGGGCCCTTATCCGTCGTCACTGCCACGGTGCCATCTCCTTGCAGCGTAAAGTAAACGTTGTTGTATCCGTACTGCGAGATCCACTTCTGCAGCGTAAAGTACACAATATCGTATGTGTTAGTTGTGCTCTGCTCACTCCACAGACCGCCAGGGTAGAATGGCAAAACCATGTGGTTGTCGTCGGAAAAGGTCACAAAGGTTGCTGCGGTTTGCGAGGAGCTGTAGCGAAGGCGATGGGGCGTGTTGCCTGTCGTGTCCCAGCCGACCACGTCGTCGACGAGGTAGTATGTTGTTGGGGATGGAGTGGTGACGACAGTGGATACGACGCCGGATTTTGTTTTGTAGGTCGTGCTGGGTTTGTAGGAGACTGAGGCTGCGATGCGGTATTGGGTTACTGAGGGAGTGGGCGCGCAGGTTGTTACACTGGTTGTTTCGGTGGAGGTGGAAGTCTCTGTTGTGGTGGTGGAAACGGTGGAGGTTTCGGTGGCAGTCGTGGAAATGGTGGAGGTTTCGGTGGCAGTCGTGGAAATGGTGGAACTTTCGGTGGTGGTTGTGGAATAAGTCGACGTTTCCGTTGCAGTCGTGGAATAAGTTGACGTTTCCGTGACAGTAGAAGCTGGAAGAGTGATATATACGTCGAGTTCGCTCGTGGCTGTGGTCGAAAATGTACTAATGGAAATAGTTGTCTGGGTGATTGTAGAAGCTGGAATCGTGACCGTCAAGCTATTTCCGAAGGTAAATGTGCTGATGCTGAGGACAGTAGTGATTGACAACGCAGTGCTTGTAACCGTTGGCATGCAGGAGCTTGGGACTGAATTGCACGTAGCCAGTGTTGAGGAAGAGCTACTTGAAGTTGGCTTCAGAAAGCAGGAACAAACCTGATTGTGTCAGAATATATTCCTATTGTTTTAGACCATTAATGACTTACAGAAGACACCTTTGAAGGCACATTGTCGACTGGAATGTATGATGGTAATGCACTAGTAGTCTTTTGTGGGGCCTTCAGGTATGAAGAACACCATGGTGAGACGAGAGGAGCAGCAAGCTTCAAAGCCAAGTCAAGAATTGGACTAGGTGTGCAGACAAGTGCCGAGGTGGTGGTTGATGTTGTGGTAGAGATTGAGGTCGCAGCGAGTGCTCCGGATGCTGCGAAGCCGAGAATGAGTGAGACCTTCATGGTGAAGAGAAGATGTGTAGATACAAAGATGGTGATTGGAGTGATGACTAAGTTGACAAGATATTCTGCATCCTCAACGAGGGATGATGGCCTTATATCTACTTGACAGCAGGCCTCGCCACCGACGGGAACAAACTCTTCACATTGCAGCTACTCTACCGCATCGAGAGACTCGAGCACACTTCCGTTGTGAAGTCGAACCAGGTTTTACATATCACTAGTGCCCAAACAGGACAATGCATTAGGGGCACGTTATGCTTTTTCTGGCAGGTCGTATTGCGACCATAACCCCGCTTGATCAAGCACGTCGGCAGAGCCGTTCAACATGACTGATTCGAACGATATCTGAGGGTTCAAGCTGAACAGGCTAAGACGTTCGAGCACGCTCTCCCACTGGTACGAAGTTCAGCTCGTCTTGGCTCATGAGTCGGAAAACAGAAGGATTTAAGAACACGTTAGTCAGCCTCGGCTAGGGCTGGCCTTCGCCTCCACAGCCGAAGTGGATACGCCAAGACCGAGGACAAATCAAGATTTATACGAGCTAGAAAATGCTGTCTTGTGGAATTTTTTCAAGATTTTGTACTGCTGGTGGTAAGGCCTAGATGCACTTATAGCTGACATAGCGAGCCGCAATCGCCATCTATTGACCTAGGCTCACCACCTGTCTAGCGGAATTGGAAGGACCAGTCCTTCGGTAATCGTTGCCATTTCAAGATAAGGTGTTTGAAGGATAAAGACTTCACAGAAGTCACTATGGTAGTAATATTGCAGTAGTTTCATCATGGTAGTCTTACAATCCATCATTCTTCCTGGGCTACCAAATCATGGCCCAAATCGACACCCCTCCCCCTCCAACCTTCGTCCTCCCCTCTTCATCCACCTCTCCCCTCCCCAAAACAAGCACCTCCGTAGTTTGAACCCAAATTCTCATACAGAGCACGGGACTTCGCTGTAGTAGCTTCAAGCCAAATAGGACAACCCTCCCTCTGAGCTATTTCCTGACAACGCCGTATCAATGCTGTGCACAATCCACGATTACGCGATTCTGATCGTGTGCCGGCAATGAAGACGTAGAAATAGCGTGTGGTGCCTCGGAGTGCGTAAAGTTTTGCGGCGTCCGCTGCTGAGGGGTAGGTGAAGAGCATTCGCTTGAAATGTATTAATAAGGCTCACGAGTTTACATGTTCTTTAAAGGGAGATTGCTGAATTGGCTAAACAACGTTTTAGCAAATATCACAACTTACACGACAGCCCGCAACCCCCAGATTCCACAGTGCAGAAGGCAAACCGGCCGCAAACCATGTCAACGGATTATCAGCCTCATAACCCGGACGCACCAATACAAGGCACGAGTCCCAGTTTCGCGCTTCTAGGATATCTGCTGCGTTTAGTGCCGCGGCGCGCACGATGGTGGTCAGGAAAGTCGGAAAGTATGCGTCGCGCTTGGATGGGGTTAGGTCGTAGAGGAGCCAGTTCATTACTGGATCTTCTGCGAAGGCGGGAATGAGTGTGGCTGCGGCTTGGGCGAGGCGCTCTGGTGGGAGTTTAGTGGAGGTTGGTGAGGTTGAGGGAGAAAGTGAGGGCCTTCGCCTCCGGTTGTGATGGGTATGTCTGATATTGTCATGGTGGCGTCTGAAATGTTACAATGCATACATAGGACGGACTTCACGAAGAATGTATGTGAAAGTAATCACCGCAGGCTTCACATCACGTTTCAAGAAAGTTTCATGTCGATTAGTGAACCTCAATCTCTGGGAAATAGTAATGCTGTTGACCGGATGTCAGGAGGGATTGCAAAGGACCACAGGAATCAATATGAACTTAATTACAACATCTAATTCGAGAGACAAATATATGTACAGTACAGAGCAAGAGAAGGAAAAACAGCACACAAGAATCGTAGAATCGTGCCTGAGAGAGCCTAAGCAATCGACTCAATAGTAGCGGCCGCAATATTCTACGCCACAGACCGGGCACAATCGCGCACAGCATCAACAACATACAGTTCAGCTTCTCCATCACCCTCATCGTCAGCATCATGCACCTCATCACCCGATGGCGTCCGAAAGCTGCTCGCGATCCAAGCACCGACCCACTCCTCCCATCTGTTAGCTTCCACCTCACTTACAGGAGGTGCTAAGAAAGCAGATTGTGCCTGGACGTCCAGATTCACAGTGGGCGATTTGGCTTGCGAAGAATCTTGCGCCGACATTTGCGTCATGGTCGGTATCTGAGATGATGGAGGGTATTCAGCTTGTCCTTCTTGCGAGGGCGATACTGCGTCGTCCTCATATATCTCGATATCGCCCGCACGTATTGCTTCCATGACACCCCATACGGGCGTTCCATATTCCAGTGGCATCGATCTGTGCATATCCTGTAGATGACGAGTTTCTACAGCTATGGTATCAAACTTTGTGCCTCGAAGCGTGGTCTGCAGATCCTGAAGTACGAAGCCATTGGGTGTTCGTTCTAGTGGAAGCTTGGCAAAGGCAGCTGTGCGTGTGCGTGAAAGACCGCTGGATTTGCTTCGTGTTGGTGGTGGATGGAGGTTGTGAGGTGCATCGGAAGCATTCGGATGTGCGAGAGTGTGGTTGTGAGTATGTGATGGCGATGTGGTGTTGTGGCAGTCTAGACAAGCAGCAAGACGACGGGGTGTGCTTAAGTTAGCTATACTCGATGGAAATGGTACGGAAGTTTGGTCATTAAAAGTGGCTGACGAGTCTGCCGTTTGATTATCAAGAAGTGGCGACGCCTGATTCAGTATTTCGTTGTGGTCAGCGGGATCCTGCTCATGGGTGATGAAAGGAATGCTGTCGCCTAATATACTGTCTTCCCTAAGATGTGCATCCGTGCGTCGCCAGGCCGGTATTACTGGGCGAAAAGGTGCATTGATGCCCGAACGGCTGTTAGCAGCAGCTCTCGGTATGCCATGTCGATACGTATTGACGTTCGAGATAGGATCAACGGGCGCAGCATGGTCGGCTTCTCTCAGGGCACCCGAGTCCACATGCATACGTGTGGGAGCAACGATCCCAGCAGAAGCAGCAAACATGTCTCTGATATCGATATCCGGCTGTTGCTTCCTTCCTGCTGCCCTGCCATTTCTGCCTTTGGCGGCAGGACTAGAGCCTGAAGATGCTTGTTGTAGATGATCGAACCAAACTCGACCCTCATCCTCGGCTTGAGGTGTTGCAGTATCATAATCGTTATTGTCCTGTCGCGGTTTGTTCTGTTGACGCTTTCGTGGTGGTCGTGTGGTGGTTTGTGGTGTGAGTAGCTGGAAGGCGTTGGGCACAACTGGTGGAAGTTGCGGTTGAGTGCCAGGGGGTAGTTGTGCTGCAGTAGTGAAGTCGGCTGTTTTGTCCCAGCCGCGCCAACGAGAAGAGCTGGGTTGATCTCTGGGGTTGTTTTCTGGCAGAAAGAGGCTAGTTTCCTCATCTTCTTCTTCCTCTTCATCGTCATACAGACGCCTTGTCAAGCGTTGAAATGGCAGAGGTGATTCTTCTCTTCCAGCTGTAGCAGGTCTTTTGTTGACTGGTGAGGAAGCCGCAGGCGTAGGCATGCCCCAGGGTGGATGTGGCGGAATGTCTGTGCTCTGTCCGACAGATGTCGAGTTGTCTTCTACCTCGTTTCTTTCATGTAATGGCGTCATCAATTGACCATTTCTGAATGAAGTTGTACGTTTCGGCTTGTTACTGGCATTCATTTTAGCCATGACAAAAGGATTCGACACTGAAATGGCATTGATGTCTTCCTGTGAGTTCTCATCGTCCTCGATGGAGGCCAACGGCATTGATTCGTCGTTGAGCATGGCAATGGCTTCATCATCACCACCATACATGTTATGCTTGACCGAGTTTGCTGTTCGAGGTCTTTTTGCGGGACGTTCTTCAAACTCATCATCTTCATATACCTGAACAGCACCTGGTGACGTTGCTTCAACCTCTTCCACTACCTCCTCCTTTGCCTCGGGAACATAATAAGAGCTCAAGAGTGCGCCGACTGCTTCAATGACAAGATCACTGTCCTCGAAAACCACGTCATCTTTGGCAGGTTCGATATTCGGATCGTAACTTCCAGGTGGGCACACAAGATTGAGCCAAAGGAATGGATCTTTGACTCCTTCCAAGTTCTTACTACAGCCCCTCAGTCTCTCTCTGAACAACGTCACAATCTGCTTCAGCGTTCCTCGTGTCGTGCTCACAGGTCTTCCATCAATCGACACGAAATGTCCAGTATTACTGATCTTACCCGCCACAGCATCTGGTCGGGGGAGAAACGCTTGAACCTCAAATCCATGCAACTCCATTACCTGCCATTCGCACTGACCTGCACATTCTTTGCCCACAACCTTGAACGCTGCGTCCTCCTTCGGTTGCCCCTTCGCAGGCACATATGTCCAATTCCCTTTATCGTTCTTAGCCTTGAGCACTTTGAGCGCAAACCGTACATTCGGCCTCGCCAACGCATACGCTTGTAACATCGACTTTACTCTTGCCAGTGTCTTCGCCGCACTTTTGACCGCCGTCTGCTTTCTTACAGGTAGTGCCTTGAACAGTTCCGTGACTTTGACAGTCGTGCCAACAGGGTGGCTCGCGCGCGTTCGACTCTTGATCTCGCCTTTTGGAGACATCTTCAGACAGCTTGCCACTTCCTCTCCTTCCACACGGGTCGTTACAATCATTTCCCCGGAAATCTCGCACGCACTCGCCAATGCTTCACCGCGGAAGCCTAAACTGCTTCCACCAATATCTTTCAAGTCGCCATATTCTCGTATCTTGCTCGTGCAGTAGCGTTTGCATAGAAGGTCGCGGTCTTCAGGTGCGACTCCGTGGCCGTTATCGCGAAGTTGGAGGGTCGAAAGGGTATCTGAAGAGATATCGATAGTAATGGATGTGGCTCGCGCATCGAGCGCATTATCTATGAGCTCTTTGAGCAGGGAAGCGGCGTCGGTGATGACTTGTGAGGCACCGATCAAGCGGACGGCAGCGGAGGGAAGTGCTTGGATTGACATTGGGTATTACGATAAGATGGCACCCAGCCACCACGGAAAGAATACTCAGGACATGAATGGTTGTGTTGATGTGGAATGTCGAGCGCAAGAAAGTTGAAGGAGATGAAACGTCATTGAAACACGTTGCGCGTGAGTGGCAAAAGGCGCGACTTCACGTGCTACCTACGAAGTGCTGCTAGGTTTTTCCAGGTTTTGAGTGTTCATCACAGCAGCAGTCCTCTTCACAACTGAGGATAGCTGAATACATCGACATCTGAACTGGGGTAGGGTCATAAAGTCATGTATTGTTAAGTCTACAGCATCCTCACTTTTTATCAGCCAACTCAATATCTTTGGCCTTCTTTTCCGCCTCTCTCTCACTGATAACTCTCTTCCTATTCTCCTCTTCTGCCGCCAACCCAGTCTTAGTCTCTTCATGTTGTTTATTTAAGGTTTGCTTGGTGATCAAGAAGCCCAACAAGAATGCGCAGAATGCGAAGCAAGTGTATACGACCCAAACGTATCTCAACGAGTCTGTCAGAACGTTGTGCACAACATTTCGCTGTGCTACAGGCAGACCACTGATAAGCCTTGCGTTGGCTCCAGCATTGCCACCACCGACGACAGCGGCAAGTTGAGGTCCTAGTGCTGCTACGAGCTGGCCTTGACGCTTGGAAACCTCGTTTTGGAGAACGACCTGACCGACAACCACGGAGATTGAAGTACCCAGATTGCGTGTGAAACCAAACGTTGCAGTTGCAGTTCCGATATCTCTGGGGTTGATCTTGCTTTGAAGCGCAATGAGAGGTGCTTGGAAGAGTGGACCTATGCCTAAACCGGAGATACCTTGGTAGATGATGAGTTTCGCCCAAGCAGGGTGATTTGGGAAGTTGATAAATAGACCTTGACCAAGACACATCATGAATGTACCAAAATATATCGGCGGAAGGTATTTGCCAGTTTTCTTGATGAAAATACCAGTAGCAATTGAGCCAATAGAAAGCGCAACACTTGTCGGTAGGACGTATACTCCTGATAGAATAGGAGTGGCATTGAGCACAGTCTGAAAGTAAAGAGGTAGGTAGTATGATCCTCCGATGAAGACGAAACCATGGCAGAAACAGAGAGCCAGAGCTGCGAGGTTGGAGCGGAACTTGAAGATTCTCAGAGGGACAATGGGGTATTTCGCGACTTTCCACTCCACCAATCCAAAGATGATGTATGAGACCACACCAAATATCAGCAGGCAGATGATCGTTGCGGATTTCCAAGGGTATTCTTGACCACCATCCTCAAGACCAAAGAGGAGCATGAGAGTACCACCAATGACGAAGAATGCACCGGCCCAATCGATGGCTTTGATACCGGCCATAAATGGAGTCTTGGGTGTCTTAAGGTCGAGGAACAAGAAAATAATGATGAAAGCGAGACCGTCGAGGGGTAGATTGAGATAGAAACTGTGAAAGTGGTAAGTTAGTCACGACTCACCCCATGCGCAAACCTTAAACAATACGTACCACCATCTCCATGTCACCTTCTCAGCGAAAAGACCACCAACAATTGGGCCAAGAGAACTGGCAACAGCCCAGACTCCTCCAATGATCCCATAATAAGCACCGCGATCCCTACAAAAGAGATATCAGTACTATGCGGTCACATAGCACAGTCTAATCTCAGGACATACCTCGGACTGAACAAATCGCCAATGGTAATGTTAACAAGCACAACAAGACCACCTCCAGATATACCCTGGATAGCTCTTGCAGCAATCAACATTCCAATATTGATAGAGAGTCCAGCAATCAGACTACCGATGAAGAATCCAAAATTTGCAACGAGAAGAACCGGTTTACGTCCGTAGATATCACTAAGTTTACCCCAAATCGGAGTCGATGATGCATTTCCAAGAAGACTAGCTGGCGTCAGTCAAGTTCTGGTGTATAGTCTCATTCTGATCTCTCTTACTATGCTGAACCAACCCAGGTATAACCAGAAGCTGAATGAAAGTGTTCAGAAATGCTAGGTAGTGCCGTAGTAATGATTGTAACATCCAGAGCTGCCAGAAATACAGCCATACCAAGGGCGAACATGATCCTGTTTTGTTATCTTAGCCTATGGCTTCTTTCACAATCCTAGATGCTATTCTTACAGTGCTATCTTGCCTTTTGAACGCTGTATTTGTCCGCCCCCATCCTTGCCGCCCGTCGGAGGCGGTCCTCCACCTCCATTCTTTGGCGCATCTTCTTGTATTGCTTCTCTTGATTGGGCGTCACTTGAGGAATCCGTACGTGGGACAGTTGATGGTGCGTTGTCATATGTTGCTAGGGAAGTGTCTGTCGCCCCGGTGCCGGCGAAGCTTTTATCTCTGATGTCCTCGACTGATGCTAGCGAGTCGCCTAGGGTTTGTGTCGAAGCTGACGCCATGGAGGGCGGGCCGAGGTGGGATGTCGTGAAACTGTATTGAGATGCGCTGTCCGAGCCAAGTCGTGCTCAGTGAACGGTCTTCTCCTACGCTGCGATATTTCAGAGGATGGAGCAAGATGCGGGAGAAGAAGAGGAGAAAACAGCAAGTCACAGCTTTTCTTGCCTTTATGTACGACGACTACGGGTGTATTATATGTGAATCAAATCCCGCCGATCGCTGTCTCGCCTCTTACCCCACGCGAGAGCGAGAGACGAGACGAAGGCCCATTTCACATTGCTTAACTACCTTAAATGCCGAGTCGCTCAGGGTTAACCCGGTTATATGTCGACGACGAGGCAGCAGCCCTTCCGACGACATGTCACAGTCCGCGCCCAACTGCGCCCAGGATGTACTAGGTTAGTGGTGAATGTTTCATGATAATGCAGATAGAAACGCGTCATTGAAGTTGCCAATTTCGACCTTCTGTATTAAGTTTAGCTTAAGCGCCTTGCATATCGTGGTGAAAAGGAATCTTGGAATTGCCGAGTATCTCAGAAACCCCTCCACCTTGGAGATTATACACATTTCTCAGGTATATCAATCAGAGTGTGGTAACTGGTGTTGAGTCTTCCTCGACAGGGACATAAATCTGACTTGAGACACCATGCCGTCATTAACCTCTCTCTCATCCCTACTTGAGATGATTGTGTGCTGTGGCAGTGCTATGTCCTGCAGCAAGTCCATACTTTTCTGAGACGACGTGCCGCTTTGGTCTCTCTTCTCAAGATGTGAGCCTCATCTTGCATTACTGACACGATCCAGCAAGCCAGTCATCTTACACGCACTTCCTTTTCATCACTCGCCATCCCGATCATTTCATCCTCTTCACCACCAGGTGCATAGACCTCCATCAACCTCTTCCTCACCTCCTCCGTCTGGGGGCCCCACCCCATCTGCTTCAGCACACCCTTCCACTGTCCATTCATCGTGACTTCCTCCACAAGATCCTTCGCAGCATAACAAAACCTCAATTCCCAATGAAACCTCTCCGCATTACTGCCATAAAACCCAAGCAGCTGGGTTATAGGCATCCAGACGAAAAACATCATCGTCATGTAATTGGACCTGCTTTCCGCAATAGTATAGCCTAAACTGAGACGAATGTGGGCGTAGGTTGTCAGAAGCGTGGAATAGATTGTGTCACGATGGGGGAGTGATGGTTTGAGGTATTGGTAGTTGCTGCCGACGAGCTCGAGGAGGTCGAAAATGTTGCGCAGGAGATGCGAGTAGAAGATCCAGTACTTGACCATCAAGGCTGCTGTGGAAGAATCGGCGAAGTGGTAGCATTTGGGGAAGACGTTGACGAGAGCTGGATCGGTATGGAAGGGGAGGGATGTGGGGACTTCCCAGTAGACTGGCGAGGGATGGTTTTGAGCGGCCAGTTGTGCAAGCCAGTTATCAAATTCGTGCTTGATTGTCGACAGGCGATGGAGATAGCCAAGTGTGATATCAAGCCGTGCAGAATCGGTGATTGTCATGTCGTTCCGCATCTTATCTATTTCAAAGAACATTCCCGGTAGTTGTTCTGCAAAGAGCCAAAAGTCGTCACCCAAGGTAGCTGGAATGCCAATGAACGGTTCCGTGCGCCATTTTGGATCGGAAAAGAAGCTGGGTTGACGCATTGCGAGGCAGACTAGGTTCTATCATGTGTTAATGAAAGAGACCTCCTTTGTGTTACGCAGCACAAACTCACCCTCTGCACTTTCCGAAGTCGAAGCACTTCTAAACCCAATGGAGATCGAAACGCTTCTGGTCCAAGTCGATTAAATAGTTCAGAAGTAGCTCGCATATGAAAAGATCCAGCTTGAGCTGCATTGTATTCTTCATCGCTGTCATCTCTTCCAGTAGCCTATATTACCGTACTCAGTACAGTCAAAGCGGCACAGGCTCTCGGTACTACTTACGTCGAACAGTGTCATACTAGCTGTAGCAGTCAGTGCACAAAACGCTTGTTCGAGTGGTAGTACCTCATGCAACCGTACGCGCTGCAATTGCTGCAGTGCCCGATGATATGGTAGCCAAGCATGTTCCGTGGTCTGTTGATCACACCTCAATTTGCCCAATATGCGATATCCAGCACAGAGTATGCCAACATCGACAAGCCGATCGTCCGAGTAGAGTGTTTGAGCTGCTAAACTCCATGGCCATATTGGTGCGACCCTTTCAAGGTCTTCCACTACAGCTTGTAGTGTGCCAAACGAGATGTCGATAGGAGCAAGCTCAGAATGGCGATTGACGTCGGTGTCGACAGGCGATGGCGGAGGGAAGTAATTTTGGTGTAGATGCAGATTCGATTCTGCTAGAGTCACAATAGAGGTAGAGGATGAAGAAGAGGCAGGTGTGAGAGGAAGACGAGCATCAACCCTCTGCTTTTCATTTCGTCCTTGAACAGTTGATGTGTCGCTGAGCGTAGATGTTGCACCGGTTGGACTTTGAATCTCTGATACAGATTGACTCTCTGACTTCTTGGCCTTGTTACGTTCTCGGTATGCTCTGACGTTCTGGCGAACCTGTTCTCGGCGAGCTTCGGCCCTTTCTTCGGGCGTCAGGTACTTCCAAGGTCGTCTTCCCATTGCTTCATGAACAAGGACACACGGTCTGATTCGTGAAGGAGGAGAAATAAGACTTATGTAAGCATTCAGAAGTGACCCTGCATATCAGTCATAACTGCTTCGATTTAGTGCTTGATAGCTGAGGAGTTCACGAAAGACTTGTAGCTTTTTGTGATAAGGTATGCTTATCGATGGCAAGGAGTACAATGTGGTGAGGGTTGAAACACAAAACCGATGGCTCGCAGGATGCCATGATGATCTAGGTTGAGCGTAGAGAATGACAGGCTGATAGCGCATTATTGGCTGAGGGCTTCATCTACTGTACGTTCCCCACTTACGATACTCCGTTCGGAAGATGCCGTCCTGACGTCTATGTTAAATTGTTAATTGCAGACGTGAAATCAAAAACATCTTCGAGATTGAATGTACAGCTCAGTGCGCGAACAAAAAGCGAAAGCACAAATAGCTTTAATGCGTCGCGAGAGTGTTTCACAATGTACACTCCCAATGTCTGGATCCCTAGGATTTCACAGGATAGTTGCAATGTGATGCGACAAGAAGTAGGATGGAGAAAGTCACAAGCATGTTAGAGTGTTTTAAGAGTGTTCTAAAATGCAATTCTCCATGGTTAGCTCTCTGAAAAGTCGAAGGCTAATTTCATATCGTGAGAGGAGAAAGTAGTTAAAGATCATCAATACATGGTCATATAACATAAGATCGTACATCCTCAATACCTCAACAACCAAAAGTAATACATAAATGCAACCCGCGCGACATACCACAAACACCATATCCACTCCTCAACCATCGTCCTAAGCTTGCTCTGAGATCCGTGCCCAGACCTGCCATAACGAGAGCCATATCCGTCATCACCAAAATGAGCTTCTGCATCGCCTTTACCGTAGAGACCCGGAAGCACAAGAGGAATGGCTGTATTGCCACCTCTCGATCTTACTGGACTCGTTCGTGCCGTGGAAGAGGATGAAGATGAGGTAAGCCTGCCTCGTTCACGATCATCCGAGAGATAGAAACTGTCTGCTCCAAAGCGCTTTTCGTGTTCGGCAGAGGAGGAGGAGCGAGTGCGGGTGATGGGTGAGGTGGTGGCTTTACCGTTGGAGTCTGACCATGATGGTATCATGTTGACATGCAACTGTGGCAGCCAGGCTATAGCGTCTTCCTGCTCTTGATAGTCGATCAGACTGGTGGGGCGTGTAATCATATACGCTGCTAAGATTGAGCGTACGAACAACACAGCAAGCGACAAGCCTACCAGCAATGCGTACTGAATAAAACGTCCCAGCTGATCCGGAAGCAAGCAAAGATGTGTTTGCATTGTTTCTGTTTCTTTGGCCCCAATTCTTTGCCCGTTTTCGTCCAGTGGATTCCACAGACTGGCAAGCACCACACCTGGCCTTCGCACTCCCATAGCCCAGCTGATGCTCTTCACAGTAATCTCCCTGACAGTGTGAGGAGAGTAATCATGCACGACTTCACAGTAGTCATGGTCGTCGCCAGAAAAAGCGTACTTCAAATCGCTCGTGGTGCTGCTAGAGATGTGAGATATGATGTGCTTGGTAAGAGCTTCGCTGAGCACGTTCTGGTATTGGTATCCCCCAGAAACCGATATGGCATTCGGGTGGTCAGGATTGACAGGTGTTGTTTGTCCATTTGGTGGAGGAGTTGGTGGATGACGCTCGCGGAGACATCCGCATGGTTCGCCAGGTTTGCGGTATAGAGGTACGTGGGTAAGAAGAACGGTCGGAAGGTCTGGCATTGGCAGATCGAGTGCGCGTGGTTTGATGTTCTGTCCATTTGACACATCCGGTAATGGCAGATTTGCTGAGACATCTCTTTTCACTACCATCTCCAGTTGGGTATCGAGCAAAGTCAGATCGCGCTTTTGAAACTGTTCTGGATGCTCCTTGCGATATTGTTCCTGCTTCTCTGCCATCAATTTCTTGTAAGCTTCAACCCTTTCCTCAATACCAGGATAGTAAAGCTCTTCCACACTATGATTGTTGATGATAGGTTTTGGCGCAGCTTTTCTGCGCCCAAAGGCTTCCAGAAGTAGGTCCTCTCTCTGATCCTGGAAATTCTGCAGAAAGTTATCTGCTGGTTGCCAGATCTCCTTTGAGGCTTCTGGTTGTTCCTTTGCACTAAGTGAGACAGAATCTATCGAGACGAAGGTGTGATTACCAATAATATCGACGCGATTCCCATCACCGAAGAATGCTTGAAAGCGATCTCTTACTCCTAGTTGGATACCTGATCCAAATCCAAGATCGTGATTTCCAGGCAGACTAGCGATTACTCTTCTTTCTCCCAATGCATTGTTTGGTGTATTCTCTGCTGCTTTCCATTCGTGGAGGAAGATATCGCTAAATCTGTCGAACTCTTTCTGCCAGAACTGATGGCCATATTGTCTATACTGCTCTTCCGGACTTTCTGTTGTCCTTGTCGACCATTCTCGGCCTCCGTCGAAGAGATCTCCTAGGAAAAGTACGGTGCTTGGGTCGAGATCGCGCTGTATCCGGGTGTAGGCGCGGCGGAGATACAGATCTGTAATCTTGACTGTCAAGGTGGATAGAGGCCATGGTCTACCAGGATATGTGTGAGGATCGACGAGCTGGGGATCAGCTACGTAGACTAGACGGTGGGGTGTTGCATGAGCAGGCTTTTCTAGAGGTTAGATCAATGTCTCATTTACATGGCATGTACGTACCCAGTTCTCCCACCTATTCCAGTCACAGCTTTCTATAGCAGCATTGAAGACTGAGTACTCTCCTCTATACAGATTGTAGATCCAGACCAAGTTGAGGATATTGGGCATATATGTCAGTGTCTTTAGCACCGATGCTCTCACAGCCCGTACAGCAGCGTCTGTAGATCGACCTTTTGATTTCTCTAACCATCGTCTCAGTTGTCCAGGCAGTGCTAGCAAGTCACCAAAAAGTAGAAACACAAAGCGGAGCACCAAGTGTCGAATACTCTGCACAAATGAGATAGCTCGCCGCCATTGTTCGGCCTCGTAAGGGGTCTCGCTAGCGAACATGGCCTTCGACTAATCGCTCGAGCATAATGTGTAGCGATGCTCCGTTGCGATCAATCATTTTGTTGTGGTGTAAATATCCTACTTCAGCTGATCCTCTGCCAAGATGCGCCAAGACACCTCACGCGAAACAAGGGAAGTCACGTGCGACTGGATACTCCTTATCTCATGCCATTTTTTAGGCATTCATTGACTGAGACACGAAGTTCTGCATACTATCTGCCAGTGCGTGCTATCAATTCTATAGGTGTCATGTATCAACCCGGAAACAAAAAGCCGATCGCAAATCTCGATGACCGGCCTTGATCCAGCACAACCGGGAGCAATATATACAGCAACATCATGGCAAGGAGAAATCGTTCATCAAACAGGAGTACGCGACCGTGGTAGTGTCCGGGACGATATAGAATTGGAGGTGCTTGGTCGACGTGATCTGGCTGATGATACGACATCTCCGGGCGAAACAGACGTTCTGCACTCTACGCGAAGAAAAGCCAAATGCCTGAGTGAGCTGAATCCCATCTCTCGATTCTGGCATAGTCATGTTCATCTGTCTGTCGAGCACAAGGCGTGTCGAGATCATTTGGGTACGTTTGTTTGGCTAAATCGTCTGTGATATTGTACTTCGATACGAATGACATCAAGGTGGCCTGCAAAAAGAATTGCTGTGTGAGGAGTGTCCACAGACGAAGCTCATAAAGATTGACGTCTTGCACGCAAAATATCTCTAACTACAAATTGACGTCTATGTTCTGACATACATGTTCCAGCGCTTGAACGTACTTATCTCTCATATTTGAGAACATCCTTGGCATTTGTCAATCTTGGTGTTGCCATTCAGCAGCTGTTTCGTCTTCAATCTGGATCAGATACTTTGCAAAGCGGATTCTACGATTTCGGCAAACCACTTGCTGCCATTTTCATCTGCGCCGGTATCCTAATATGCCTTCAAGGTGGTTGGCGCTTCTGTCGACAGCAGTCAGCTATGGTAAGAGGGAAGATTATCGTCAGGGGTTGGGAGTTATTTACAATCATGGTACTCAGTACAGTAGTAGTGGTCACGTTGTTTAGCGTGACTGTGGGTGTATCGGCATGATGCATACACATCAACGTCTGTGATGTACTGTCTCAATATGAGGCCACAACTTCAAGTGCTTCGTACACTTCCACGAAGAGATGAGCTGAGGAGACCAGCCTCTCACCTATAGTACTTATCTCAGTGAGGGCTGGCGAGTATCGCCCTCTAGAACTATCTCAGCTCCCTATGCCTAGGCTCCCAGAACATCTCATACTGGTAGGCAGCGGACGTAGTGGAGCGCTGATCGATAATCTGCTGCGCGTAAGGTGCTGTCATGGTTTCGTGCTCGTTATGTTCCTCTATGTCGAGGAGATATCCTGGTTCGTTGACGTTGGAGATGCGATGCAACAAAGACTGATAGAGTCCCGACCTTATGCTCATGACCAACACAAGTGATTGAGACCGGCAGATCTTGCAAGCATGAAGCTTGGATAAAGGCATGCCCAGAAGACCAACTTTGGTAGACACCGTCGAGGCCTAGCTCACGCTTGAGGAAGTCACCAATGAACGCTTCTCGAGTTCTATTGGCCATTGGGTTGTTCTTCGACCCGAGATAATGCGCTGCTGATCAGGGTTTGTCCACCCATTCCTCAGTACTTATGGGTTCGTAGTGAGTCACATCTTCGTTGACACAATAACATGTTGGAAACCTTTTTCCAAGAAAGATTACGCTTGTCTCAAAAGCTGACTCTTACTCAGTCTCACTACGACCACTATCTCCCCGCCCCCCCCCCATATCCTCCCCCTCCTCCACCACCAGTACGTCACATTTTCACGATAGCATTCCACTTGTGTTCAAGAGCTGACTATTCCTCAGTACCACTATGCCCCCGCTCCTCCCCCTACTCAGCCAACCGTGAACGTAAGTCGAAGTATAGTTGCCATACGAAAGAGGCTCTTTTGTGAGACGTAACCAAGCACGATTTAGACTAACGAATTGTACCATAGCACATCTAGTCATCTACTAAGGCACCACCCCCGGCCCTCCCTTTGCTGTAAGTTCTTCCTCGAATGTCGTGTTATCTTGGCGCGCACTAACATTTAACTAGAGCAGACAGAGCAGCAGTATCTCCTTTTGGGATAGTCTCAGCAAGAAGTTATATTATTGACCATGCAGTGGCACGGCACTCCTCACAGCTCTATTTCCTCGAAGCCAGTATACTCTCTATTAAATACCGCTATTCTATCTGTTCAGGGATGATAGTACGAACTTGTCACTATACCACTCTTGAAGTATTATGGTATCCCTCACACATCGGAAATCTTTCAATCTAGAGTATCTTTCCAGGCCTTGTCTCAGTGTCCTCCAATGAAAGATGGTAAACAGAAGAGAACACTAATGATGGCTCACTACGGCGGGGTATTCTTCACACCTCTGTACCTAGGCTGGAAGATCATATATATCAATTTTGTCTAGTTGTGATCTTATTAAGAGACAGCGTGATGAACGACAGTTGACCTACGCGATTATCTATGGCGTCCCTGAGACTGCTTGTTATGGCCAATTGCTTGGCAAATTGCGATTTTTAAACATCACTGGGACTGCAACATTTCGAACGAACCAAAGCCAGGTCATTTTCCCTAATCACCTCCTCCCTCGCTCACTAGACACATCAGGATCTTCACCAACGACTGTAGGCGACTATTCCAAGAATACTCACCAAGTCGAGCACACATTTCTAGATTTGCTTACTGTAAACCTCCTGCGAATCAATCGACAACTCACCTCAATGTGCGATTCAACAGTCTTGATTCGACCAAGATCCTGCTCTTAGCGTAGACGAGCAAGCAATCGAGCAGCATATCGGATCCGGTTTAGCGACTTTGGTACCCCGACCGGAGCCGAAACAGCCAAGGTCACTAAACATGTCGAGTTCGGCATGCCCTCCCCAGCATGCCCTCCTCAGGGTTGCGCGGACGCAAAGTGGTGAAGGAAGCAGTCATTTGCAGACTACACCTAGGTACGAAACAGAAAGGAAGACGAGACAATCACATGATGAAGGAGATAATTGGAGGCAACGACGCAAGCCAGTTATTAACTTGAAGGTATTCTTTCGAGTGCGAGGCAATTGAGACTAGGCTTAGAGAGTCCTAGCCCAGTTATCAACCCGTCAAAACTCGCACAGTATACAAGCATATCAATCACTTCATCTTTCGTCTTTCCTTCACAACCAGATTTTACGAAGAAGAAAGCAGGCATGACAGACGGGACCTATTCCTCCACGTCTATTTCCGCTTCGCCCTCTTGCTAGCCATCACCAAGATTTTATATCCAAGCGCTAAGGTGGCCTTTCAGCCACACTCGATGGTCGACTTTGGCCACGTTCCAAGAGGGCATGCGTGTGAAGACTGCCCACGTATTATCTTGCACTCATTCGTCCCTAGGTTTGTTCACTCCTTAGTGCACGAAATGGTCGGATCTTGGAGGAAAATATGTGACTGAGGTAAGTTTTTCAGCGTGTGTAGGTTGACAGAGGAACATTGGGAATGATAAGAAAGGTAAACCTCAAAAAATCTCGGAGAAACAAGATCCAGATCGCTAATCCTAAGCTCGAGGGGACAGCGTTTCCTGAAGGCATACTTGTGAGGATTGTCGCGGTGTTAGTTCACAGTCATCTACTCTTGAAACCGTTTACTTCTCAAAGCACGTACTCACAGGATTTTGACGGTGAAGTTGTGGATGAGGTGAGCTTTCTCCTGAATGTGTGGATTGCTAGGTAGGTATAAGACTCGATGAGAGAAAGGTGGTCTTGAGAGATCCTAAAAGAAGTAGGTTTCAGACCGACAGGCGCATCATGAAACAGCCAACCTGAAACAACTTCGAGGGGCATACTGGACGAACTCGAGAATATATAACACGTCAGACATTATTAACGCCTCCTCAGCGACTCTCATCAGCAGATCAGACGTGATGCCGCCTTTTGTTAGAGCAACAGACCTGCTTGTTGTAAGCCTTCTTTGAATCATCGGCAATTCACCTCAATGCGGCTTCAGGCAGCCTTAAAATCAACAAACTCCATCGGCGGCTTATCGGCCTTTCTCGGTGATTCGTTTATAAACCGTTCAAACTTTTCCAGCATGAAAAACAGCTTGGTGGCTCAGTTGTATATGAGATTTCGTGTCTTGCATGCGACAGCTCTGCACAAAATGGGGAAGTTCTACTCGTTATTCGACAGAATTCCAATTTTTCGCAATGCAAAAACTGCCCCCGTGGCGCAGTGGTAGCGCGCCGTTCTTATAGACATGACTGTCGTCACGTGTATGACACCTCTTCCGAAGTGATGCGGATGCCGTGGGTTCGACCCCCACCGGGAGCATATTACCTTTCATCTTTTTGGCTTGTTTGGACCTCATTGCAGCTGTATTTGGTTGCTTGATTAAGACGACAGTTTAGTCCACAAGTTGTCGCTTTGAAGTTTTGCATGATCTTATGTTTGGGTGACCGCTGAGTACATTACCTTTTTTCATGCACATGCAGGGGCAAGCTGAGCTGACTGACAGCCGCATTGGCTTCTTCTAGACTGATTCCTCCAACTCAGCTGACAGCCGTGCATTAGCATCGTTACACAAGGCTGTGTTGTTCAAACACGATATAAAATGCAGTCATCGCGGCCCTTGCTTCACGTCTTGAAGATCTACTAGTAGCTACTGATGCCCTATACACCAGGTCTACTTGACAATCTACCCACGCTGTCTTTATTCTGTTCTTCCTTCCGATGATGTTCATCTCCTACTTTACTTTCCCTTTAGCTATCTTACTCTTCGTCTCTCCAGCCTTCTGCACTCCTGCCTCATCAGACAGCAGTAACTGCAATGCTGCTACTTGCCTATCCGATGACGACGCTGCCACAATCGCATACAACTATGGCCAGCTCCTCAGCAACTTTTCCATCAACCTAGCTCAAACGATCCTGTCAAACACCTCTTTTCAAGATCAATCCGATAGCGCCAATACACTGATTGATGGCGCCACTCAATCGCCAATCCCTGTATGCCTCCATCAGCTCAAATCCATTATTTGCAAAATACTAATAGCATTACACACAGCTCGGCTCACTCACTTTCACATCTCGCGCCCAACTCATCTCCATGCAGGGCACACAAGCTAACATCCCCTTTCGCATCCTCAACGTTTGGCATAACTGTAACACTGTGACGTTGAGATGGGTATCGGCTTTGGTGCCGCAGCAGGTGCAGGGCATAGATGTGTTGGAAATTGTGCAGAGTGGGAGAGGAGCGAAGGCGCAGTGGCTGATTGAGAAGGTTTTTGGTGAGTTTAATAGTGGTGCTTGGTTGGTTGATGGTGGGTGTAGTGTGGACTGTCCTGCTAGATAGAGGCTAGTGGTGTGGACGAAAGGATTGTCGAGGAAGGCTGGTGGGCGTGAAAGTGTGATTGTTTGTTTGTGTGCTTTTTGTGTCAGGAACTGCATTGCGCGGTTCGTCTGGCATCGCACATTCAAAGTGATGCTTGACAAGTTGTATCATAATATAATTCTAGACTTATATCAAACCCTCGCTACGGACCCTGCCCATGCACAAGTTTAGCCACGCCTCGTTCCCAGCTCCCAACAGTATAAGTCTTAACTCTCAAATCATCTATACACAGCTGAACAGGCAAGCCCGTTCCACTTCCAGCTTCCATAGTAACAGCACCCAGCGCCCACCACGCCGAATCCAGACGCTCCATCCGCACCATTCTCTGAGCCCATCTACCCACTTTGCCCATACCCTCAAACATCTCGACGCCTATGCTCGAATCGCCGGCATTTTTGTACGCCATTGTGTTGTTGAATGGCTCGGTAGCTCCGGCGTCAATGACGAACCAGAGGTCTAATTGAACGGCTGGCTTCGCCTTTGAGAAATCGTGCGTGCCTTGAACATAGTCGTAGCCAGCTCCAGGAGGATACCCTTTGAGTCGCATTGAACAGTTTTGTGCTCGTGGAGGATGAATTGGGGCGTGTTGTGGGTGAGAGGCATTGAGAACTGCACAGCCGAAACTGAAGCTTTGGAGGTCGAACAGAGCGACTATACTGCCCAGGTAGTTGCTGGTGAAGATGGCAGGACCATATCTTTCATCACTCAAACCGTCGTGACATGCCATAGGACTTGCTGGGAGTGGTGGTTCTCGAGGGACTTCTTTTGGCAAGAGAGCTGGTTCGTATGTGTACGAAGGTTTTTCGATTATCGAGGTTGACGTTGTTGTGGTGGTAAGGGTATGAGAGCCACTAGTTGTGGTGATTGTAAGAACACGCTTGATTGGCTGTGGGTTGAATAGTGGGTTCTGTGTGAACATGTGGCTCATGAATGGGTAGTGAATCGGAGGTGGTTGTGTTATGTTCCAGCCTTTGAACAGCAGACTTTCATATATACCGACATCAAGGCTGTCTGTTCGGGTATCAAACTGATTTTGTGTCAGTCGAGCTCAAAGGTTCTGGTCAGGCATACTTACATCGGCTACTTTATTGCTTGTTGAGTATGATAGTGCTGATGTATAGGATATGAGACATGCCGAAACAAGCAAGGCAGTATTATGAAGCATTTTGTAAGATATCTCCCAGCAGAACTAGGTGCAAATGACGAGCTATCAGATTTATTTTTCTTCACGCAAATGGCATAGAGTAAAAATGTCCTTTAGGCAGTCATCAAGACAACGATCGAAGAGCGAGCTTTTGACCTCATATTGGTTGCCACGAACGGGGACTCCTGCAGGTACGAGGTCGAGCACACAAACAACGGCATGTTTGACGTAGATTTATTGCTTTTCCTCCGACGCCTTAGTGGTCAACGCGCTTGTTGCGCACGATTAGGATTTTTTCATGCCTTGTGCTTCTGCAGGCTATCGAAGACAGGCAGCCTCCAAGCTGTGGCATGCCCTTCATCCTCTGGCACTTTTCTTGATCTTTAAGCCATTGTGTTTATGTATCACACTCATGATTTCGATTCAAATACGAGATGCAAGAGGAGTAGGAGGATTATGTAAGAGATAGCCGTTGAAGCGCTCGCCTCCACTTTGCAAGGACTACAGAACGCGCTCAAACAGGAGTAAGTGAGGAGAGCAGTAAAAGCTCTAGACTTAGCAAAGGTTGTCTTTTTAGTAAAGGTCAAAGCCAGAAAGATTTGTTAAGGAGAAAGTGCTGGCTATCCTTTCTCGTTTGATTTTCGGCTACCATTCTCCCGGCAACGAGAAGTGAGATCAACATTGACGCGCATAATCTGAAACAACTCTGTTACTTCGACATGCGACAGTAAGACTTGAACTATGGCAGCATCAAGGTTGGGTTCGAGGCGGCCGTCCCTTGCGACGGATCATGGCTCTCCAAATGAGCTTGAACTGGGAGATACTGTCGAGGTTGCTGGTGGAAACAGAGGCATTGTCAAATATATTGGCGCTGTTCAAGGGAAAAATGGCGTCTTCGCGGGTGTCGAGTTGAACAGAGACAGCGCTGCTTTTGGAAAGAACAGTGGCGAGGTTGATGGGTATGTTATCAAGCCCGGTTTCCTCCATGTAACGACAGACTGACTGGAGAAGAGTGCAGTACTTTACATGCGTGGTCCCTGGCGCCGGTATATTCCTCCCTGCCTTTCGAGCAGCAAAGATTGACATTCCACGAACACCATCCCGCTCCATACGATCACCTCCTACCACACCTTCAATACCCACGTTCAGTCAATCTGTTGGTCCTGGCGCACGACACCCTTTCAGCCAGACTGTCGGACCTAGCGCACGAGCGCCAACACCGCAAGCGAAACCAAAATCTCGGCCATCACTACCTCGACCTGGTTCACCTGCGAAAGCACCTGCTGCAACCCCGGGGCGACCCACTGTCGCAGGCTTACGAATACCTTCCAGTCCTTCTGTATCACGAGCACCAACTAAGCCAGCGACACCAATACCTGCAAGAACACAATCAAGAGCTCAGTCTCGCGTAGGAGACAGCCGTGCAGAAGCGCCAAGCACACCTACATCAGTGGCTCGTCCTGGGGCTGGTGGTCGTACGACTTCAAGTTCGCTTGGAGGAGCAGCGAGAGCAGATGAAGTACGAAGGTTGCAAATATTGCTGGAAGAGAGAGATCGACAACTTGCAGAACAAGCCGCTAGCATATCCGAGATGGAGGTTGCTCTTACAGAGTTACAAACAATGGTGGCAGACAACACAAACAACAATCAGGAATCAATCAGCAGGGATGTACAAGCAAATGAAGAAACATTATCTGAACTCGAGCAATTGCGGTCAACATTAGTGGAAAAGAACGATCGCATTGCTACATTGACGACAGAGTTTGAGTCGCATAGACGAGACTTTCGTGAAACGATATCTGCACTCGAATCTGCGTCCTCAGAAACAGAACGAGTCTACGAGGCAAAGCTCCGAGAAACCATGCAACAAGTCGAAGAGCTCAGAATAAGTAATGAAGACCTGATGGACCGAGAAGGTGAAGTTACAGGTGAGAAAGCAGATATGGATATGGTAGCGGAACAACTTGCACAATTGGATAATCTCGTACAGGAGCTTGAAGAAGGACTAGAAGGAAGTCGAAGGAATGAGGCAGAAGCGAGGCGAAGAGTAGAAGAGCTTGAGGGCGAGGTCGAAAGAGAACGATTGGCATTAGAGCAGGAAAGAGAAAGACATCAGGAAAGTGGCAAAGATCGAGGAGTCGAAAACCATGCTGATTCACAAGCACTCACTGCTAGGCTGGAGCAGGAGAAACTGGAATTGGAGAAAGAGTTGCAGCGGCGAGATGAAGAACTTAGAGATCTGGGTTTGACATTCCGTCAACTCGAACTTAATGCAAAGGAGCATGATGCCCGAAGTACAGAGAAGGGTGAAGAGCTGACGTCTCTGAAGAGCACACTTAAAGAGCTTGAGAAACGGAGGTCCACCTTGGAGAAGGAGAATGACAGGCTCAAGGACGAGCTGGAAGCCGCTAAAGAACGCAACGCCGAACTCGTCGCCAGCACACGAAGCAAGAGTCAAAGCCCAACACGAACACGTACGCCACTGGGAAGCCGTGCGACAACTGCAGCACTACGTCCGTTCGTCCACGATAGTCCGCACGCTCTTTCCTCCATCCTCAACTCGCGACACGTTCGAGGCTCCACTGAGACTACAGTCGATGACGACAAAGATGAGCTATGGTGCGACTGGTGTGAAATGGCAGGTCATGACGTGCTCAGCTGTACTGCCACAACCACGACGAAAATATCACCAACGCCAATACAGTCAGGATTTGGAGATGTCGATGGGGCCACAGGTTCAGCTGATAACGACTTCCTCTCGTCGAAAAATCTACCACCCATACAGTCAGAACGAGAACCTGCTTTTGACACGAAGAAGGAGGATACTCCATCGGTTGAATACGATCCGAATCATGAAGGACCAGTGGCAGGGAAAAAGAGTGGGAAAATTGATCCTGGTAAGCATTGCATATTCTGCTCTCTTGACGGGCATGAAAGCTTGGATTGTCCCTATGAGGAGGAGCTGTGATTGAACTTAGCCTCTTTGGGCAGCATTGAAGAGCGTTGCAAGGCATTTTGGCATTGATATAGTATACATCATAGTCCTCAGGATTGACTTTCATTCTTTTTGCTCCGCAGCCCTCTCTTGAAAGGCGGAAACTGGCAGCATCCTATACCCATTTCTCAAAACACCCCCATAAATCTATAATTACCGTGCTGCTACATGCATTGAAACATATTGAGCATATAACTGAAATAGTACAGCTACTTTTGAAGCATCATTTATGGGAGAAGACTCCCTTCTCATGGCACCGCGTCCATTTGTATTTTCGCTGCTAATTTCCGCTCTCTCTCTTCGTAAAAATAAGGCTTAAGTCGTCCGGTGTATGCCAAGCATTCTAGACATCTTCCGTCCTCGACTCCTCTCTACCTTACATCTAATTCATCAACGTATCCTTTATGTGAAGAAAGTCCTTGCGAGGCGAAGCAAAATACTGTGTTGTGATCGCTGCTTTACCTCGATCATGTTTGGACTAACTAGCATGCGGAAAATAACCAACATTCCCCCAACCCTGTTCAGGTCAATTGTACGTGATGAATATCGTCGTTTCTTCTCATTATCTGCTCGTCGTACAGGCAACGGCGTGACCTGGCATGATGACGAAGTTCGGCGATTGAGAGAGTGTATCGCTGCCAAAACGGACTTGAAGAGCATCACCGCAGAATTCGGTGGACGATCGGAGGGCTCTGTCAAGGGCAAAATTTACAGCCTCGGATCTCAAGTTTCACCAAGGATTAAGTACCCGCCGCAGAGTATAGACTTCAAGATCTTACGCTTCAGGATTCCGTGGACGCCAGAAGACATCCTAAAGCTCTAAAAGTGTGCGGAGAATGATGAGGACCTTAACAGCATTATAATGAAATTCCCGCAACGTCGTATTCAGTCAGTCACCGATAAACTCGCGAGACTTGGTCTGAAATTTCGTCGTTTAGAAGAGCCTGGCACTAAACGCGGCAAGCGCCGTCCTTGGTCGACAAAGGATGATGCAACACTTCTCGCTTATATAAAAGATCATTATGCCAACTCGAAGTTAGTTCGCGAAAATCTGAATGTAGCTCCTCTGGCTACTCAACTGCGGCGCACAGCTATGAGCGTTTGGGCTCGGATAGGGAGACTCATGCATTCGGTGTCGACACCATGGACTTCCCGGCTATGGACTGAAGAGGACACTCAACTGATTTCGAAATGGCGTGCTGAAGGAGTGAAAGTGAAAGTTATTGCAGAACGACTGGGTAGGAGTGCATTTAGTATCGAAACCCGAATCGGAAGAACAAAAGATCGTTCTTCAAAGTAATAGCAAGTATGGTATTGACACTCATCAGCGCTTTCGCTCAGCAAGGACACAAATCTTAAGTCTATTTGTTGCCAGGTATCTCCACATGCGAATAGCAGATTATCTGGCCGGTCTACCATCGACGGCAGTCATGCAAAGAAGGATGATTACAGCTAAGAGTGGTGCAACGCGTCTTCAACATATTACCAGTTGTGCGAAATCATCCACATCTGAGAGATCAGAGATATTGGTTCGCAATGTAGCATCCTGATATTTGCACCATAGAAAGTGCCTTTCCTGATAGCCTGATACAGAGTCTGTACAGACGAAAGCTGGTTGTTGTGTCGTGTTTCGTCCTGAAACGCCGCCAAGACCTGAGAACGCCTTTCCTCGTTTCAGATCGAGTCACAATCACCATACAAAGCTCAGAGATGTGAACGACATCGCATCAGAATTTCTTGAGTAATGATTATTCTGCGTTCAGGCTAGACTGGCATCAGAATATGATATGGTTATAAGTTTAGAGGCTTCCAATTGGAAGGAGCTGGTTTCAAACAGCAAGAGCGAGTGACTGAACGCGGCAGTCACGCGACTGGACCCTGCTTCTCAACCTTCTTCTACTTCACTGCTGCCTAACTTCTTCTCGTCATCTTCACACACCTCCACTGTACTGGCGGATTGCGTTCAAACGTTCCACAGGCTCGGAACACTCTTCGAGCTTTGGCTCCCAACGTTCTTCGACCGCCCCGATGCGCAGGAGAAAGGTGAAATCTACAACATCTACCACTGCCCGTGATGCACCACCACAGAAGCTGAGAAGAACGACTAGAGCTTCCGTACAGTCTGCCGATGTCGCCGTGCAGTCTGCCGATGTCGAACAGGTCAGTCGTGAGATGCTCAATACATTGTACTCGTAGCTTATTGGATGCGTGCAGCCTCCATCAGCCTTCAGCCACCTTCCACTTGAAATCGTTCAACAGATTATGGTCAATATGGACCCTTACGCATACTTGACGGTCAAGTTCGTCTCCAAGGCTTTCAATACTGCCACCAAGAAATCTGATGGTACTGAGCTTGTGACACACGGGGTTCTCAAAAGACATGTTGAGGATCGTCATTCTGGAGGCTATGTCTACTTCAGCACAAAAGAGTCCGCTTTCGCTCCTGCCATGGCGCGCATTGAGGCCGATCTCTCGACGAAACTGCGACGAGAGAAGCTAATGTGTAGCAATTGCGGCTACTACAAGACCAAAGGATGCCATGGATTTTGTGATGAGGAGTTCCAGCAGACTAATGCTCAACGACTTTGCGGATCTTGCCTCCCTAGGACGAAGCCGCCACGCCGCCGTAACGCCATTACTATTCGTGGCAAGCCATATTTTCTGTGTTTGTGTTGTTGGCGGATCAATCGAAAGGAATCAGGATTCACACCCGAGGACATGGCCGCTGGACTCAATGGTACATATCTCAATATTGTGCTGAAGGATAGCAAACTAGCAAAACAGAAAAGCAAGGACAGGATTTGTGGTATATGCTTCAAAAGAATTGCCCAGAAAGCTATGACAGAATGGGTGAAGACTCGAAGCAGCGCAGAACCCACTAGCAAAGCCAAAAGCAAGAAGCGTCGCCGAGAAGAATCAGAGGACGAAGACGATGATGATGATGATAGACAGAACGATGATGGTGAGATCAATCAGATTGATGAGAATGAGGCCGAAGACGACAATGAGAATGAGGATGACGAAGATGCGGATGAGGGGGAGAGTGATGAAGACTGAGTACAACACAATTTTCACCTTGCTGACTGACCCGAAAATTTGCTTGATTTGCTACACGAAAAGCTTGGATGGGAAGATATGTCAATCTGGTAGGTGCTGGAATGGCTGTTTGCTCGGTTGAGTCAGATTGCACTCTGCTACACGAATGAATAATGGGACAGTAATCAGTGAGCATATTTTTCAAAAGATCTCGATCTCCTCTCTTCGTCTTTCACCTTCGCTCTGTGAGGCTGGTCTGAGAGTGTATCTTCTACTTTCTATCTTTTCTTGGCTCTCTTTTCTACCTTAAAGAACGTGCCATAGTGAATCCTGCAGCTCTTCAGATATTCCTCTTCTACATTCCTCTCTTTGTATCTTCTTCAGGACAACCTCATCTGCCCTTCACCTCTACCGCTTCAACATCTCTTGCCGACTACTTCATTCGCAAAACAACACGAAGACCCAATCTCGTACTCCAAATCCTCGACTCATCAGCATGCCCAAAAGAAGGATCAACGTAGACGAGAGCACTTTGTCCAAGAAGTCCAAGACAGTAAAAGAAGCTCTACCAGAAACCATCGAGAAGGTAAGTCCTCACACTCGTAACATCGCACGACATCAGCATGCTCATACTGATGTATCTAGGTCCTGTCACCTTTCGAAGCTCTCCCAACTGAGATTCTGCAGCAGATCATGCGCGAGTTGACACCTTTCGCATACCTCAATGTCAAGTTCGTCTGCAGACGACTTTATATTGCTGGCAAGAACGTTGACGGTGGTGATCTTGTGCTTCATAAATATGCTGCGCCTGGTCACGTCAAAATACAACATCCATACACGTACTCTACATTTCGCGGAATCGTGGACGCTCACGTATCAGCCCAGCACACGAAGAAAGCCGCCTTCGGCGCCGTCATGGCACGCATCGAGGCATCCCTCTCCACCAAAATCGTCCGGACGCGCCTCACATGCTATGAATGTGGCAAGATTGCCGGTATCGCGCTGAAGGATGGCTTTTGTGACGAATCCTTCCAGCAAGCGGACGGCTTCCGTTGCTGTCTTGAATGTCAATCTGATACACCTGACGACCTTACTTTGTTTCACATACGACGCAAAGCATTCCACTGCTGCCGTGGCTGCGAATCATTCAAGCCGGAGAGTCTAGCTGTGCGCGAGCAGAACGTTAAGGAGGCCCATTATGCGGGAACTGACAGACAGCTGGTTCTTGTGCTGAAAGAATTTCGGAGGGTGAGTAAGGGTGAGAAGAAGCTTTGTGCGGCCTGCTATGGAAAGGTTGTTGGCGGCCACGAGGATGAGGAAAGTAAGAAGAAGAAGAAGAAGAAGACGAGTTTTGGGACGTTTCGGAAGAGGTGATGGAGGGATGGAACGAAGGGTGTGAATGTGTGCGAATGAAGGTGATGGAATCTGAGTCGCAAGAGAGGAAGAATTGGATTTTTGCATATTGCAGTAGGGGAGCAATATGATATATCTGGTGAAGTGCTCGGACCAGCATAGGGCAGTGCTCGACAGCTACTTACAGAATGACGATGGGTCGAGAAAGAGATTCAGAGCAGAGCATCTACTTTTGCGAGAACAAGACAGCACAATACTACCAGCCAATCCCTCACAGAATCAACTCAAGAAGAAAAGCAAAGAAAACATCATAGTAAGCATGAAGCCAAATAATCAGACAATAACGAGATACCAGAAAATAGTACAGCACTATCTCTCCAGCAAAAATGAAGACATAAAGCCTCCATCTACCTCTTCCCGACCTATGTTTTCCTCGCCTCCTCTTCCAAGTCAAGTCAAGTTAAACTCGATCGTAATTACGCAACAATATCGTCTTCTCTCGCTGTTCCTTTCCCTTCCTACCTCTCTTTCTCTCCCCGTAAAGCTATTCTCTTGACATACAAAACTCCCACGCCCGAGAGCTAGCCAGCCAGTCAGACTGCAAGTCTGTCTACTCTGTCGTCCATCCTCCGTCATCCTCATCATCGTCCTGACCATCACCAACTATGATCTTTCCTACCATCAAAACAAAACCATGACCTTCTTCTCTACTTAATATCACATATTCCACCCAATCACTCTTCTTACGATGGCACAAGGCAAGCAATCATCATCAACAACAAGAACATCATCATCATCATCATCATCATCATCATCATCATCATCATCATCATCATCATCATCATCATCATCATCATCATCATCATCATCATCATCATCATCATCATCAT
>Ga0160428_1000653_pt1 | contig 34959 bp, 28 predicted proteins | sample SolpanmetagenomM_FD_108198 | JGI IMG/M metagenome (GOLD analysis project Ga0160428, IMG submission 108198) | Solar panel surface microbial communities from Lawrence Berkeley National Laboratory, California, USA - M | ecosystem: Engineered > Built environment > Solar panel > Unclassified ... | reverse complement strand
GCGGGCTGCAAAGTAGTGGAGTGGGCCATAACGGACAACAGATGGACAGGCGGGCTTTACGCCAAATTCCCGTTTAGTGGTTCAAAAGTAGGAACAAATACAGGTACAGCCAAAGCCCACCCAAGAAGTGCCAGTACAAAGTAGCGTTACCAATCGAGAGTGTAGCGCGCGAATGCACTTGATAATTAAGGCTTCGCTTTAAAACTACCGCGACGAAAACAAGTCCCGTTATGAGGTGGAAAGCATGCACTCCCATGAGCACATACACAAAGGAGCCGGAAGGGTTGGCATCGGCCCCGCCAAAGAATGTGTGGCCCGCCACAAGGTCACCCCAAGAATGCATTTGCCCAAATAGAAATGCGATGCCTAAACCCAACGTGAGGAGGAGACCCAAGTTAGCACGCTTTACCTCGTCGTGCGATGCTGAGTAGTACGCCCACTGCATAGTGGCGCTGCTTAAGGCAATAAAGATGGAGTTGAATAGCAAGCTAGCTGGCAATTCAAACTCGCGCCAGTTGCCTTCATCGCGCCGCACAATGTAGCCGCTGGTGAAAGCAGCAAACATCATCACAATGCTAAAAATCAGCAAAATGAGTAGCACGCGCTTCGGGTGCCAGCCCAGGCCTAACTCCTTATCGGCAAGCGTAGCTTCAGAAGTTTTCATTTAAAATAAATTATCGAAAAGTTAAAAGAAAGTAGTAGTCTCGTAGTGGGTGCGCCAATTGTTGGCTTCCTACCCCTCAACAGTAGACTAACAACTATAAATCAAACTTTGTCCAAAAGCAGCGCAATCTGTACGATGGGTAAATAGAGGAACGAAGCGAACATGATACTTAGGGCAGCTTTACGGTCTTGCGTGCGCATCAGGCGCACAGTGAGCAGCGTAAAGAGCACTCCGCAAACCAGTGCTACGCCTGCCGATACCCGTCCTGAGATGCCTAGTACCAATGGCAACAAGGAAACTGGGATGAGCAGCACCGTATAGGTCATAATTTGAAAAGCGGTGCGTAGGTCACGATTGCCGGGGGTAGGGAGCATTTTAAAGCCCGCGCGCTTATAATCTTCGTCGGCTACCCAAGCAATGGCCCAGAAGTGTGGAAATTGCCACATGAACTGGATACCGAATAAGACCCAGGCTGCCTCTCCCACATACCCAGTAGCTGCCACCCACCCAATAAGAGGGGGCAGCCCTCCCGGAATGGCTCCTACAGCAACACATACTGGCGAGACTGTCTTGAGAGGCGTGTAAATAAAGCCGTACAGGATAAGAGACAGCAATGACAGCGCCGCAGTGAGTGGATTGAAGTAGTAGGCTAGTAGACTCAACCCAGCGAGGGCTAGCACCACGCAAAACGCCCACGCTTCGTTCGTTGAAATGCGTCCGGTAGGTAATGGCCGGTTTTCGGTGCGGTGCATTAGCTTATCAAGGTCTTTCTCGAAAACCTGGTTGATAATATTTGCCGCTCCAGTTACCAAAAGTCCGCCCAGCAATACGAGTAGTGCCCGTCCCCAGTTCACAGTCGATGAGCCTAACAGGTAGCCCAATGCGCTGGAAAATGCTACCGTAAAAGAAAGCCGAAACTTTAGTAGCTGAAAATAGGCACGGGCCTTCGTCATTAACCTGAGATAATTGCTAGTGCAAAGGTACGCCTAACCCAGCCTCGGCTGGCTACGCTTGAGTCGCTTGCAAGGGTTGCTTTGTTACCACTACTGCTTGCCCTACCCCCAGCGGTTCGCGCAAGGAAAGTATTGTCAAGAACTGTACACCAAAAAGTAGAGTAGCAAGCGTCAGATGGACGGGCTGCATAAAGGCTGGCAGTTCGAAGTACGCTAACGTAATGCCAGCTACCATTTCGAGACCTAATACTACCCAGGTGGCAGCAACCAAGCGTCGTAAGTCGATTCTTGACAAAGACCATAGCTGGTAGCCAATCACTACGTTCGTTAGTACCACAATTGCCGATAGTGTGCGGTGCGTTTCAAATACACTGCCCAAAGCTGCTATCCACGTTCCACGCTGACTGTAGCCCATAGTTGATGCAATTCGGTCAATCTCCTCTCGTACCTGCGTTCCTAAGATGATCTGCCCAAAAGTCAAAGCTATCGCGGCCCATACTAGCCATTTTAAGCTAGTGTAAGCAGTTGTATCCGCTCCTAGTCGGTGACCTACATCACTACTAGCCTTATGGTCAGCGCTGGCCACATAGCCACGACGAGCACGATGCACCGCATAGAGTAGAATAGCCACGATAAGCAAGGCTAGGCCCATATGAATCGTCACCATTACAGGCAGTAGGTTCGTAGAAACTACTAGTGACCCCAGCCAGCCCTGCACACCAGTAAGAAACCAACTAGCTGTTGCTAACCAAAGAATAGCTCGGTCACGCCGCCAGTAAGGTAAGGCTACCAAAGCTGTGACAAAAACGAAGATTCCAATAAGAGCTCCAAGCAACCGATTAAGATATTCTATCCAAGTTTTAGTGGCATTGAAATCAGTTTCGATATACTGAGTAGGATGAGCAAATATTTCACCTGAGACTTGGCTGAAACCTAAGCTTGCCAGAGTACGAGCTAATTTCTGATTCTTAGCTACTCGTTGCGCAGTATATACCTGCTTGTAATCAGCTGGCAACTGGCTTATCTCAGTTGGCGGAATCCATTGCCCAAAGCACTTAGGCCAGTCTGGGCACCCCATTCCTGAACCAGTAGCACGCACTACCCCACCTACAAGAATTAATAAGTAAATACTGCCTACAGTGAGGACACTCCAGAATTCAAAGCGTTTCACAAAATGAGGTTTATTCATAGCATTACTGTAACAACATACTAGTGAGTTTTCTCCTGTACTTTTCTCAACTATCCTTAAAACAAAAAAACGGGCCGCCAAATAAGGCAGCCCGTTCAATCTTGAACTACTTAGTTAAGCTACTCGGCTAACTCGCGCTCATAAGGCAAGTTAGAAGAAGGAGTTTGAGAATATGGTACGTTCTGCGGAATGAAATCCTGCTCAGAACCAGGCTTACTATAGTCATAAGGCCAACGGTATACAGCAGGAATCTCACCTGGCCAGTTACCATGCCCTGGAACAATAGGGGTCGTCCACTCTAGGGTAGTAGAATTCCAAGGATTCTCAGTAGCTCTCCGGCCACGGAAAATGCTATAGAAGAAGTTGAAGATGAAGATGAACTGAGCAAAGAAGGCAAGAATTGCTGCTGCTGAAATAAACTTGTTCAAATCAGCAAACTGAGAGAATGCATCAAATCCAGTCCAAGAATAATAACGACGTGGGAAACCAGCAATACCTACATAGTGCATTGGCATAAATACTAGGTATACACCTACAAAAGTCAACCAGAAGTGAATGTAACCCAACTTCTCGTCCATCATACGGCCAAACATCTTTGGGAACCAGTGATAAACACCAGCGAACAAGCCGAAGAAAGCCGAGGAACCCATTACCAAATGGAAGTGAGCTACTACGAAATAGGTATTGTGCATCTGAATATCCAGAGTAGCATTACCTAGGATAATGCCTGTAAGTCCACCTGAAATAAACAACGATACAAAACCAATAGCGAACAGCATAGCAGCGGTGAAACGGATATTACCACGCCACAACGTTGCAAGCCAGTTGAATACTTTAACACCAGATGGAACTGCAATAATCAGTGTTAAGAACATAAACACCGAGCCTAGGAATGGATTCATGCCTGTTACGAACATATGGTGAGCCCACACAACGAACGAAAGCAAGGATATTCCAATCAACGAACCAATCATAGCACGATAGCCAAAGATTGGTTTGCGTGCATTTGTAGCCAGAATCTCAGATACCATACCCATTGCAGGCATGATAACAATATAAACCTCGGGGTGACCTAGGAACCAGAACAAATGCTGAAACAACACAGGCGAACCACCCTGGTTATGCAATGCTTGTCCGGCGATGTAGATATCCGACAGAAAGAAGGATGTTCCGAATGAACGGTCAAAAACAAGCAGTAATGCTGCTGAGAAAAGAACTGGGAAAGAAAGAATGCCCAGAATAGCAGTTAAGAAGAAAGCCCAGATAGTGAGAGGCAGTTTGCTCATGCTCATACCACGGGTACGCATATTAATGACTGTGGTCACATAGTTGACACCGCCCAACAACTGGGAAACAATGAAAAACACCATGCTAACTAGCCACATTGTCATACCCATACCTGAACCCGGTATAGCCTGAGGCAAAGCACTCAGAGGCGGATATATTGTCCAACCAGCAGCAGCTGGTCCAGTCTCCAAAAACAGGGAAGCAAACATGATTATGCTCGACAGGAAGAAGAACCAGTACGAAAGCATATTCATAAACCCAGAAGCCATATCACGTGCGCCAACTTGCAGAGGAATCAAGAAGTTGGAGAATGTGCCCGATAAGCCAGCAGTCAACACAAAGAATACCATTATGGTACCGTGCATTGTCACGAGTGCTAAGTAGAATTCAGGTGCTAGTTTACCACCTTCTACCCACTTACCCAACAAAGGCTTTAGCCAATCCATTGTAGCTTCAGGCCAGCCTAGCTGTAGCCGGAACAAGCTAGATAACAGACCACCAATGATTGCCCAAACCATACCTGTAATCAGGAACTGGCGTGCAATCATCTTATGATCTTGACTGAACACATACTTCCATAACCAATGTTGGTCATGATGTTCATCGTGTTCATGTAGGTGCTCATCGTGCTCAATATGAGGCGCGGCAGCGGTACCTATACCACCTTGTGCCTGAGCAGATGTTGGAAGATTAGTCGCCATATATTTAGAAATTTGTCTTTAAAATACAGCCTAGAGGGATGATTGAGCAGCTAAAGGAGTAGCAGGCAATTCGCCGGTTTCCTCTATTGCACTCGCACGAGCAGCATCACTGCCACCTTTGCCTAATCCCGTTTGCTGACTCATCTGCTTATATGAAGCCATAAGATCAGCATTCTTCGATACAGGTGTTTGCGCAGCGTACCAAGCAACGTAATCATCAGGCTCATCCACTATGATTTTAAATTTCATAGCAAAGTGACCCTGCCCACAAATTTGATTGCACGCTAATTCGTAATCAAATTTAGGATTACCAAGCTTAGCGCGCATTTCATCTGTCGTAGTAGTTGGGGTAAACCAAAATCTAGTTGGCATACCCGGAACAGCATACATCTGTACTCGAAACTGAGGCATATATACCGCATGAAGCACATCGCGCGAACGAATTTTCAGTAGTACAGGGTGTCCTTTCGGAACATGAATTTCAGAGGCAGTGAAATCATCAAGAGCAGCCTTATCACTCAGATCAAACCCAAAGTCATTAGAAGCGTCGATCAAGCGATAATTAATAACCCCTAATTTCATATCACGGCCAGGGTAACGTACAAGCCAGTTGAATTGCTTACCCATTACCTCAACTACAATAGAATCTTTAGGTGCAGGTCCAGTAATTCTAGTCCAGGCTTTCCAGCCAGCAAAAATCAATGCCGCCATAACAATAGCTGGAATGATTGTCCAAATAACCTCTATTTTGTTATTATGGGAAAAGAAGTAAGCTCTACGCCCTTCTTGATGCTGGTATTTATATGAGTAAATGAAAAGCAGTGCTTGTGTAATTACGAAAGCAATACCAATTACAGTCATTGTAGTCCAAAACATCTTTTCCATAGCGTGGCCATGGATGGACGCAATGGGAGGGTTCATCTTACTGAAGTTCTCAGAAAATGACCAGAAGAATGCCGCTCCACCAAATACCATGAACACCAACATCAGGATGGCATTAACTCGATTACTGGTTCCAATCTGGCGCACATAAGACCCAGAAAAGATAGCGGTTAGTATCTGCAAGCGAAACAGAAGGCCGAATACAACCAGCAGCAGCGCTAAAACCAGTAGGATAGTTAGGGTAGTCATTTTGTTGAATTATGAACCAGAACCTAGCGCATACTTTATAATTTAAAGCACACACTAGGTTCTAAAAAATCCAATTTTGTTAGGTTGTATGATGAACGCTTTCTTCAATAAACGGGTGGTTCACCGGAATAAGAGAAGCTTCGCAGAGTCGACGAGTAACTAAAATGAGGAAAGCACCCAAGAATACCATAGCGATTCCTATCTCTATCAAGAACCCATTATCACCTTTCAAAGTGCCCGGCATGAGCATTAAATAAAAGTCAGACCAATGGCCTATTAAGATGGCTATACATACTATCTTGAGGATAATCATTTGACGCTTAGCATCACGTGTCATCAACACTAAGAATGGAAAAGCAAAATTGATAACCAAGTTAAAGTAGAATATCCACGTATAACGACCTTCAAACCCTCCTAAACGCTGATTATAGTAAACTGCTTCTTCAGGCAGGTTAGCATACCATATCAACATGAACTGAGAAAACCATACATAAGTCCAGAATATACTGAATCCGAACATAAGTTTTCCTAGATCATGGAAGTGGTTAGCATTCATGAAGCGTAGGTAGCCAGCCTGCTTCAGAAAAATCGCAATGAGAGTAGTGGCAGCAATACCAGAAACCCACCAAGAAGCAAATACATACCAGCCAAACATGGTACTGAACCAATGTACATCAACTGACATCACCCAATCCCAAGCAGACATTGATGATGTAACAGCATATAAAACTAGAAACAAAGCTGCTGTAGTGATACTCAAGTGAAAATAACGAGTGCCACCGAAAGCATCTTCCTGAAGTGACAGTTGGCGCAAACGCCATGAAAAAACTGCCCAGATGGTCAGGTAAGAGATCATCCTGATCAGATAGAATCCAAGCGTTAAGAACCCAGACTTGCCTGCTACAATTTTATCGTAATTCGCTGATCCTTTAGTCATTATACCATCATGGGTCCAATGAAAAATGTCATGGCGACCTAACAGGAACAAAACAACCATTATGACTCCGCCTGGTATAATCCAAGCAGATAGTGCTTCGTTGATACGTTTTACTACTACTGACCAGCCGGCATAGGCAACGTATTGAATTGCCATGAATACAGTACCAATAGCAGAAACTCCTACGAAGAACAGATTACTATGCCACAGGCTAACAAGTACGCGACGCACTAAAACTGAATGGCCCTCTTCATGAGCAATTTTCCCAGGGATTTTTGCTGCCTCAGTATGTTCACCAGTATGCAGAAAAGCTGCAATAATGCCAACAATAAGTAAGAATAGCCCTACCCCAATAATAGCGAAAAATGTTCGCTGTACTTTTGGGCCTAGTACAAGCTGCTCTACAGCAGCAGGTTCGTGATGATGAGTCAGAGTTGACATAGCTTATCTATTTGCTTGAACCGTTACGACCAACAGTCCCTTGGCCAGGTGTTTCAGAGCCTGTTTTAGCTTGTGCTTTGCCTTCGGGCTTCTGGTTGTTGCCGTCCGTCATTGCTGAAGCATCACCCATTGAAGCACTTGTTAATGCAACGGGTGCAGTTACCTTAACCAATTTAGGTAAGTCAGCTGGGTCGTTATTTAGTTGCAGCACTCGCACGTACATAGCTATCTTCCAGCGTTCCTCAGGGTTCACCTGTGAACCATGTGGCATCATCCTATTGCGACCCCATTCAATGACATGATAGATGTGTCCATCATTCATTGTCTTATAAGCACCTGCAGAATAATTAGGCACACCCTTAAACTTCACTCCTACTGAGCCTTGACCATCCCCTTTTTCACCATGACAATGTTGGCAAAAGCGGGTGAATAATACTTGTCCTTCTTGCATATTCTCCTTGGTATATGCGTACGGATTACGAAGGACTTTTTCTGCGATGCCAACGCTATCCTTCGGGATATGGTCGAAGTAAGCCAATTTACCTCTTGGAACAGTACCAGAGGCTGGAGTGCGTTGATTTATTCCAAAGGAGTTAACCTTGTTGAAGGTTATCTGCCGCAAGGGCTCATATGGAATTGATTCGTACATCTCAGGTGCATATTCGACACCAGGGTCATTTGCATCTGGAGAGCATGAAACTAGGCCTACACTCAGCGCTAGGGAGGCCACAGACAGCCCGTATTTGAGAGAGAGCGACATTGCTAAAATTTAGTCATTTCCTTGTGATTGACCTCACTAGCACCATTTTCACGGAGTAGTTGAGTCAACTTAGGCATCTGTGAACTATTCTCGTCCAACTCGATGGCCATAATGAACTTGTCATCAGTAGAGCGAACATCCAGCACTGGAGTTTTAAAGCGCGGATAGAGTTTGGATATGGTATAAAAGGTGATAACCATTCCGTGACAGGTAAAGAATACCGTCAACTCAAAACTGACAGGAATAAAGGCAGGTAATGCTATGTGGGGCTTACCGCCAATTATCATCGGCCAGTCGAAGCCTAGCATATAAATCTGCATCCAGAGCGCAAATGCTAATCCACACATTCCATAAAAGAATGCAGCGATGGGCAACCGCGAGCGCTCAATTCCTAGCGCGTCATCAATTCCATGGATGGGGTAGGGCGAGAATACTTCGTATATTTTTACCCCAGCTGCCCGAACATTATCAACAGCGTGTAGAAGCACATCCTCGTCTTCAAATACACCGAGAGCAAAGCGTTTTGTGGAGCTATGAGTAGCCACTGGTGTAGCAACTGATGTAGCAGTAATAGCAGGGCTAGTCATTTTGCTTATCGTAGTTTACTGGAGCGGAAGCTGGGACACCGGGAGTAGCATATGGAGCAGGAGAAGTATGCGAGGTCAATCGGCCTCCACCTTCATTTGCGCCTCCATAAGTAGGACCATCATTCACAGTGTACTTCAATATCGCTTTCACTTCTGCCATGTTAATGACAGGGAAGAATTTTGCAAAAAGCAAGAACAGTGTGAAAAACAAGCCTATTGTGCCTACATAGACGCCAACGTCAATTCGGGTTGGAGAAAACATTGCCCATGATGAGGGCAAGTAATCACGGTGTAGCGAAGTAACAATGATTACGAAGCGCTCGAACCACATCCCAATGTTTACAATTATTGAGAGGATAAAGGTCAACACAATGCTATAGCGCACTCGACGGAACCAAACAAGCTGTGGAGTAATAACATTACAAGTCATCATGCTTGCATATGCCCACCAATACGGTCCTGTAGCACGGTTAATAAACGCATATTGCTCATACTCCACTTGTGAATACCAAGCAATAAAGAATTCAGTTATATACGCTACACCCACAATAGAACCGGTTACCATCATGATTTTATTCATGAGAGCAATATGCTCAAGAGTAATGTAGTCCTCTAGTTTGAACACCACTCTAGTAATAAGCATCAGTGTCAATACCATTGCAAAGCCGGAGAATATAGCACCGGCTACAAAGTATGGAGGAAAAATAGTCGTGTGCCAACCTGGTACAACTGAAGTAGCAAAGTCCATCGATACAATAGTGTGTACCGAAAGAACAAGCGGAGTTGAAACGCCTGCTAAAATGAGCGATACTGTTTCATAACGCGACCAATGCTTTGCTGATCCAGTCCAACCCATGCTAAGCATGGAATAGCTGAATTTCGCAATTTTACCTTTAGCGCGGTCTCGAATAGTAGCAAAATCCGGAACCAGGCCTGTATACCAAAAAACTAGCGATACAGTAAAGTAGGTCGAGATAGCAAACACGTCCCACAACAAAGGCGAGTTAAAGTTCGCCCATAATGAACCAAGCGTGTTTTGTAACGGGAATACATAGAAGGCCAACCATGGACGCCCCATGTGCAATACTGGAAACATAGCTGCGCAGATTACAGCAAAAATTGTCATTGCCTCAGCAGCACGGTTAATGGATGAACGCCACTTCTGCCGAAATAGGAGCAATACTGCGGAAATCAGCGTTCCAGCATGGCCTATGCCTACCCACCAAACGAAGTTGGTGATATCCCAAGCCCAGCCAATAGTCTTATTCAGACCCCACTCACCTATGCCATACCAAAGAGTACGGTATACTGAATAAAAGAATACTCCAAGCAGAATAAGAGATACTCCTAGGGCACCCATCCACCGAATGTTTGGGGCAGCCTCTACTTGGTAGCATATATCCTGCGTTACATCGTGGTACGTCTTTCCACCTGTTACGAGTGGTTCGCGTACTGGTGATACGTGCTGCATAGTGATTATTTTTAATGACTAGACTGTATTATTTCGAAGCACTACTAATCTAAGCGTTTTCCTCTGCAGGAAAAAACTCAGCTGATCCATTACGAATCTTGGTCAAGTAAGTGATATTTGGCTGAACGTTAATAGAATCCAACACATGGAAAGCACGTTCCCCATCTTCTCTGCGCAACAGTTGACTCAGACGGCTGCTTGGATCGCGCATATCACCGAAGAGAATAGCTTCAGTAGGGCATGACTGTGCACAAGCAGTTACAATTTCACCATCTTTTGGACGGCGCTTCTGCTTCTTAGCTTCCAACTTACCAAGCTGAATGCGCTGCACGCACATCGAGCACTTCTCCATAACGCCTCGTGCACGCACTGTAACGTCAGGGTTAAGTACCATGCGGCCAAGGTCAGTGAACATATGGCCGTTTACATCTTCGAATTTTTCATTCGAGTAGTAGGAGAACCAGTTAAAACGACGAACCTTATACGGGCAGTTATTAGCGCAATAACGAGTACCCACACAACGGTTATACGTCATCTGGTTTAAGCCTTCTGAACTATGGGTAGTAGCTAGCACAGGGCATACCGTCTCGCAAGGAGCATGGTTACAGTGCTGGCACATCATAGGCTGAAAAATTACCTGTGGATTATCCGAAGGATCTTCCATCTCAGCATACGTCTTCAACTTTCCGTTCTTCTCGAACTCATCTTCATGATGGTTTGAGCTATAATAACGGTCGATGCGCATCCAGTGCATTTCACGACGGTTGATTACTTGTTGCTTACCTACAACCGCAATGTTATTCTCAGTTTGACAACCAATAACACAAGAACCGCACCCAATGCAGGAGTTAAGATCAATGGCCATACCCCAATGGTGGTCATTGTACTGGTAGTCTTGCCAGAGAGAAACCTTATTCGGCTTTTCTAAACCATCAGGAGTAGCAATTAGCTCATACTCAGTTACCTCCTTAGGGTTTTTCTGATATTTAGCTAACGTATTTTCTTGCACAACCTCATGGCGATCCATGATAGTATGGTGCGTCTACGTCTGAGCAATAGGGTTTGTAGCGCCTGTTTTTTCCAGCGTTACAATGTTATGATATAACGTACCACTAGCGGTTGACTGAGCTAAGACGAATGCATTAGCACCAACTGAATCACCAACTTTACCAGTCTTTGTACGCCCGTAACCAACAGCAATACTAACTGTACCCTCTGCTTGACCAGGCTGAACTAGTACTGGAACTTCAATGCTTTTACCATTAGCACTCACTTTGAGCACATCACCTTGGCTCCACTTCTGTGCTTCGGCCATCTTGCGAGGCACAGCAACATAGTTACCCCAAGTAGCCTTTGAAATCGGATCTGGCAACTCATGTAAGAAAGGGTTGTTAGCCTCTACCCCACCTTGACCAATGCCGACTTTCTCGTATAATACAGCTTCTATACCAGTTTTAGCTGTGCTTCCAATACGGCTTGTAGCATCTGCTACGCTTATCACTTGGCCAGTAAATGGCGTAGTTGTCAAAGCAGAGCCATTCGCGACACCATCGTGTACGACCTTGTCCCAAGCAGCTTGAAACCCACCGTTGGCACCTAGTACCGTGCGCCAACCATCTTTCAAGAAGTTATAATACGATTCATTTGAGCCAGCCCAACGCAAGAAAGTCTCTTGAGCTTGACGCGTTTTGAACAAAGGCGTAATCGCAGGCTGAGCTAAGCTCATAAAGCCGCGTTTAGGCTCATAGTCATTCCAAGATTCTAACCAATGGCTGTCAGGAGCTTGGTATTGACAAAGCGAACCGGTTTCATCTAAGCGGTCATTAAGTGAAATACTTAATGCTACTTTAGGCAGTGCAGCCTTTATTTCTTCCCCACGTGGGTGGTCATATACTGGGTTAGCGTTATAGAAAATAACGCCTCCGATAGCACCACTTTTCAGTTCGTTAACGAACTGTGTCATACGAGCATCATCACCCTGACGTACGAATGAAGGAGCCGATAAGCTTAAAGTAGTACCTACGTTGCCAAGAGCCTGGTTAGTAGCCGCTACTATTGCTTGAACAGCGGGGTCATTTGACCCAGACACTACTAAAGAGGCACCACGATTATTCCGCAATTCTGTTGCGGCCTGTGTTACTTGCTTTTGAGCGAGAGCAGATAAACCAGTTGTTGCACCTGCACCGGTAACAGCATTGTAAAGAGCAAGCGCAATTGCACCCATTTCTGAGGGCTTCACTGCTACTCGTACGTCTGCATTAGAGCCTGTTAAGGAGAGCGCAGTTTCAAACTGAAAGTGTCGCGACATGGTAGGCTTTACCGCTGCATTGTCGGCTCGCACTTTCCGGTTGGTCACGTACTGACGTGAATACTCAACAGGTGATATCCATGTGCCTAAGAAGTCCGCTCCTAGACTAACGATAACATTAGCGCGGCTAAAATCATAAGCGGGTAATACGCCACCGTTTGCCTGAATCAAACCGGATGCTGAATTCACATCATACATGATGTGCTCAACATTGCGATAGCGACCAGTTAAAGCTGCAATAGCGCGCTTTGTACTTGGGCTGATAATAGTAGGCGACACGAGTGCCACTTTACCAGTTGCGCTAGCGAGGCCAGTTCGAACTGCTGCATCGAGTTGCTCGAACTCAACAGGTTTGCCCTTTATGGCAAACTGACGCAAACGTGCTCCGTCGTATAAGTTGAGGACAGCTGCTTGTGCGCGGGCCGAAAGACCACCGCGAGTTACAGGAGATTCTGGATTACCTTCTAACTTAATTGGTCGACCATCACGGTTCTTAACCAAAACAGCGTTGTAATCAGAACCAGTAAAATAAGTAGAAGCGTAAAAGTTAGAAATAGTAGGATCTACTTCTTCCGGTTTATTCAGATAGGGGATTGCTTTGTGAACCGGAGTTTCACATGCAGCCAGCGTAGCTGCAGCTACGCTAAAGCCCATTAACTTCAAAAAATCACGACGCGGAGCAACTGATGCATCATCGGCAGTACCCGCGCGGCCTTCTTTCACCGGCAGAAAGTCGGGAAACTCAGCAAAAGCGTTTTTTACAAACTCCGGTGAGTTGTCTAGCTCTTCAATTCCCTTCCAGTATTTCATTTTATCAGTAATGAGACATTTATAGTAAGTAACAACCGATATAGAAGCATCAGAGTGCTGCTATATCGGTTGTTGACTTATGTCTTTATAAAAGCTTGCTAGAAAAATTTAGTAGTGGCACTTAGAGCACTCGGTACCGCCGTTTGACGATACGGTGAACGGTACTGCGTTATTTGACTTGTCGTGCAGTTTCACGAGGTTGTCATAATACGCGTTTCCTTTTGTGTTAAGCGGCGTCTCGCGGTGGCAGTTGATGCACCAGCCCATAGTGAGGGCAGAGTACTGGTACACCACTTCCATGTTTTGAATAGGACCGTGGCAAGTCTGGCACTGAATGCCGCCAACCTGCGTGTGCTGCGAGTGGTTGAAATATGCCAAATCAGGGAGGTTGTGAATACGCACCCACTGAATAGGTTGTTTGCGCTCAATAGCGCGGTAAATCTTTTTGATCTCAGGGGATTCTGTTTTGATCTGCGAGTGGCAGTTCATACAGATGTTAGCCGAAGGAATATTTGCTGATTTGCCTTTATATACTGAGGTATGGCAGTACGCGCAATTTATTTGATTCTCACCAGCGTGAATCTTGTGGGAGAAGGCAATTGGCTGGGTGGGTTGATAACCTTGCGTGAGGCCAACAGCCATTACGCTTTGTACACCTACGTACAGAAGGACTACTGCAAACACTACCCCTACTATTCCGCGCAGAGCAGGCGACTGGTACAATTTCGCCCAATCAAAGCGCTGCTCAAGCACTTCAATATCACGACCGTCCAAATCCTTACGGCCTTGCAGCACATCCTTCATCAAGTTAGCGATGATGGCAAGCGTCACAACCAACACAATCAATACTACTACTAGTACAATCAGCAAGATGTCGGTGTAGCCGCCAGCTGCATCCCCAGCAGTTGCAGCACCAGCCTGTCCATCAGCAGCAGGAGCGTTACCAGCAGTGGCACCACCAACAGCAGCATTTGCACCACCTTCTTGCGAAGTAACCCAAGCAATGATGCTAGTAATTTCTTTGTCCGACAGTTGCGGGAAAGCAGGCATTTGTTGCTTTCCGTTGTCGTTATACAACTTTACGGCATATTCATCGCCGCTAGCAATAACTTTTGCCGAGTTGTGTATCCATGGGATGAGCCATGAAATGGAACGGCGTTTGGTGATGCCTGCCAGAGCAGGCCCAACCACCTTGTCATTTACAGCGTGACATTGTGCGCAGTTGTTTTTAAACAACGCATCGCCAGCTGCGATAGCCGCAGCATCACCACCGCCAGCCCCTTGAGGGGCAGCAGCGGGTGCGGCGGCCGTAGCCGGAGTAGCGCCGGCAGCGCCACCAGGCGCCACGCCGGCTTTGCTGACAGTGGCAGCCTCCTGAGCCAGGGCCGGGGCCACGACGGCTAGAAATAGTGCGAGCACCCAAGAACTGGTGCGTGATAGAAAGCTATTCATCATCCAAACGAACCGGTAAAAACGGATTGCGGGCGTACCCTTTCCGGGGTACAAATGTAGGCTAGGAATCGCGGGCGGCAAAGGTCAGAAAGCCATTTTCAGGATGCTTAAGCTTATTTGGAAGCAAACTAAACACCAGCTATTGCCTTTTTTCCAGCCTTGATTATTACTAAGGTATTGGCTGCTTGGCCAACTTCGGCACAATGGTTTTGGTTTTATTATCCAATCGGTTGGTCATTATTCTTAAAATTGATTGGTGTACACTACTGATTGCTGGCTCCCTACCCCCTATTCAGTTTTGAAGTTAAGGGATAATCTATTAACCCTTTGGGAATGCGCCATAAAATCAGTACCTTTGCCCCCCGATTCATTTTTTTCACTTTTACAAAATCAACCCCGTCAATGGACGTAAGAAATTACGAGACGGTCTTCATCCTCACTCCCGTGCTAAACGAGGGCCAGGTGCAAGAGACGGTCGAGAAGTTCTCGCAGGTGCTTAAGGAAAATAGCGCCGACCTCATTTCTACTGAAGCCTGGGGCTTGCGCAAGCTGGCTTACCCGATTCAAAAGAAATCCACTGGTTATTATTTCACGCTGACTTACAATCACAGCGGGGAAGGTAACATCGTAGACGTACTCGAGTTGGCTTTCCGCCGCGACGAGCGCGTTATCCGCTTTTTGACCACCGTGCTTGATAAGCACTCGGTGACCTACAATGAGCGCCGCCGCAATGGTGAGATGAACCAGCAGAAGGCCCAACCGGCCGAAGTAGCAGCTCAGTAACCCTCTAGCACGCAAATACGATGGCTACGAACAATAACCGCAACAACGACCGCAACAACGGCAACAAGCCCGTTGACACGCGCAACAAGTACTGCCGCTTCAAGAAAAATGGCATTAAGTACGTGGACTATAAAGACCCGAACTTTTTACTGAAATTCGTGAACGAGCAGGGCCGCTTGCTGCCCCGCCGCATCACGGGCACTAGCCTGAAATTCCAGCGCAAAGTGGCTCAGGCCGTGGCTAAAGCCCGTCACCTAGCCCTGATGCCCTACGTAACTGACGCTCTGAAATAGACCTGAAGACATGGAAATCATTCTGAAAGACGACGTTAAGGGTCTGGGCTATAAGAACGACCTCGTAACGGTAAAATCTGGCTACGGCCGCAACTACTTGTTGCCCCAAGGCTTGGCTATGCTAGCTGACAAGTCGGCTAAGAAAATCGTAGCTGAGAACGTACGCCAAGCTGCTCACAAGGCAGAGAAAGTACAGGCTGACGCACAAGGTATTGCTGACCAAGTTGGTGACCAGGTATTTGACCTGCCCGCTAAGGTGGGTGAAACCGGCAAAATCTTTGGCCGCGTTACTACCCTGCAACTAGCAGAAGCCCTGAAAAATAAGGGCATCGACATCGACCGTAAGCGCCTGAGCTTTGACCAGGAGCCTGCTACGGCTGGTGATTACACCGCTACCCTCAACCTGCACAAGGAAGTAAAGCACACGGTTAAGTTCCGCGTGGTAGCTGCCTAGGTGCTTGGTATCAGTTTGTTAGGAAGACGCCCTGCCGCTAGGTGGGGCGTCTTTTTTTGGGCCTACCTTTGCAATTCATGTTTCGGACTGAATTAACTATTGCGCCGCAGGAGCGGCAACTAGCGCGTACGGCGCGCGTTCTCACGGTAGGCTCATGCTTCGCCGATAGCATTGGCGAGCGCCTGCGGCTGAATAAGGTAAATGCGCTAGTCAATCCCTTTGGGACGGTGTTTCAACCGCTAGCGCTAGCGCAATTGTTGCGCGCGGCAGCTGGTGAAGACCAAGACTGGCAGCAGCACGTGGTGGAAGCCAGGGGCCGCTGGCAGAGCTATGATTTTCACAGTACCATCGGCGCTGAGTCGCCAGTAGAGCTGTTGCAAACCATTCAGGAAACGGTGCGCCGGGTCGGCGACTTTGTGCGGACGGCCGATGTGGTAGTGCTAACACTAGGCACAGCCTGGGCCTACCGCCTGCGCGAAACCGGCGAACTGGTAAGCAACCTGCATAAGCTGCCAGCTGCGCTTTTTGAAAAAGAGCTGCTCACTGCTGATGAGATTGTGAATGGTCTAGCTGAGGTACATGCTTTGTTACGCCGCCTCAATCCTGCTATTCATATCGTGCTTACGGTAAGCCCTGTCCGCCACATTAAGGATACCCTACCCCTTAATTCGGTAAGCAAATCGGTGCTGCGTGTGGCTTGCCACTACCTGAGCGAGCTACTGCCGGGAGTTAGCTATTTTCCAGCGTATGAGCTGCTGACTGATGAGCTGCGCGACTACCGCTTCTACGCGAGCGACATGCTGCACCCGTCGGAAGTGGCCGAGGACTACATCTGGGATAAGTTTGCCCGGGCGTATTTCGACGCTGATTTTGGTCGCTTCCGCAAGGAGTGGTCGGCGGTGCGGCAGGCGTTAGGCCACCGGCCGCTACACTTAGGCGCGCCTGAGCACCGCATATTCTTGGACCAGACTGCTGAGCGTCTGGAGCGCCTGAGCAGCCAGGGTGTAGACGTGCGCCAGGAGCTGCGCGATGTGCAGCGCCAGCTAGTAGCCCTACCTCCCCCTAAACCGGTGCGCGTGCCCGAAGAAGTGCTCGATGATGAGGAGCGTATCGATATCGGTGACGACGCAGCTCCTGCGCTAGCCAGGGAGGTAACGAGTAACACACGCTCGGAGATTGCTACCCAGCAACCCGAACGCCGCAATGGCCGCCACGACAACCGCCGCGATGGTCGCCGGGGCGACCGCAATGGCCAGGACCGGCGCCACAACCAGCCCTTACCAGCGCCTGCGGAGCCACTTGAGATAGAGGACAGCGTAGCGCAGCCACTGCCTGCACTTGAGGCCACTGCGGACGAAGCAGTCGATTTGGTAGCAGGTAGTGAAGAATTGACTTCAGCAGCTGATGCCTCAACTGCTTACCCAGCTAAGAAGAAGAAACGGCGCTCGCGCGGTGGTGCTAAACGCACGGCGCGCAAACACGCTGCACGCTTGGCTACGGAGCAGGAAGATGGCTTAGCAGCAGAAGAACTATCGGAAGAACTCGCGCAAGAGACTGCTGGAGTAGTAAACGATACTGAGCCGGAGGCAGAAATAAATTCGGAAGCGGTTCCGATGGAGCCTGTAGAAGAAGATGCTCCAGAGGATGATTTTTCGGCGATGATAGAGGGCGATATGCCGGCTACCGCGCCGATGCCTAACGCCCAGCGCAAGCGCGGCACGGGCCCTACCCCTAAAAAATCGAAGGTCATTACAAAATCGGGGCTGGTGAAGCGTGGCGAGCGCCGGGGCCTGTACCGCGCGGCACCACCAGTGGAGGCAGCCGCCGCGCCAGTGGAGGAACCGCTGGCGCAAGCGCCCATTATCTCCCCGCCTTTCATCCCGGAGATATTGCTCGAACGGCCAGCCGTAGCTGAGGCAGTTGGGCCCATTTTGCCCGAGCCGGCAGCACCTACGGTGGACACTCCGGAGCCAGCCACTGCAACTGAGGCAACACCTACAGCTACTGCCAAGCCCCGCCGTGGTCGGCCCAAAGCAGCCGCTTCCGCACCACCTATTGCGGTAGAGACTGCAGCCAGCACAACGGAGCCAACGCCACAGTCAGCTGCTCAGGAGGTGCCTACCCCTACTGCTGCCCCAAAGAAAGCCTCCGCACGAGCTGCCAAGCCCGCGGCGCCTAAAGCGGCTAAGAAGCCGGCGGCGGCTAAAAAAACTCCACTCAAAAAGCCGGCGGCCAAAACAGCGACACCACGCCGGAGCCGCCCAGCTAGCGGGGCAGAGCCTTCGCCACCGGGCGACTCGCCTGCTACTTAACTTTTTTCAAAACCCAGCCCGACCGGCTGGGTTTTGTTTTACTCCACCTTGCCTCACTCATGTCTGCCTCGGCCCCTACCCCCCCTGCTAACCGCCTGGCGCACGAAACCAGCCCTTACCTGCTGCAACACGCCCACAACCCGGTAGACTGGTACCCGTGGGGGCCGGAGGCGCTGGCGCGTGCCCAGGCCGAGCAGAAGCCGATACTGGTGAGCATTGGCTACGCAGCGTGCCATTGGTGCCATGTGATGGAACGCGAATCGTTCGAGAACGAGCAGGTGGCGCGGGTGATGAATGCGTACTTCGTCTGCATTAAGGTAGACCGGGAGGAGCGACCCGACGTGGACCAGATTTACATGGATGCTGTGCAAGCCATGGGCATCCAGGGCGGCTGGCCGCTCAACGTGCTGCTCACGCCCGAGGCAAAGCCGTTTTACGGCGGCACCTATTTTCCGCCCGGCAACTGGGTGAAGCTGCTTGAAAATGTAGCGCAAGCCTACGCCGGTGAGCACCGCGCCGAGCTCGATGGCTCGGCTGAGCGCTTTGTGCAGGTGTTGCAAGCCAGCGAACTGGAAAAATATGGCGCTGCCAGCGATGCAGGAGGCACAGGCGTAACCGACGAAGAATTTAAACTGCTGGCTTATAACCTAGGCCAAAGCTTTGACCGCGAACGCGGCGGCACCAACCGCGCACCTAAATTTCCGATGCCTAGCATCTGGCGGTTTTTGCTGCGGGCATACCATATTTCGGGCAGCCAGCCGCTTTTAAACCAACTCAACCTGACGCTGCGCGAAATGGCCTGGGGTGGCATTTATGACCAAGTGGGTGGGGGCTGGGCGCGCTACTCGGTCGATGCGGAGTGGCTGGTGCCGCATTTCGAGAAAATGCTCTACGACAATGGCCAGCTGCTGAGCCTCTACAGCGAGGCGTTTCAGGTGACGCAGGAGCCACTGTACCGCGAGGTGGTGTATCAGACCGTGGCGTGGGTGCGTCGCGAACTTACCAACCCGGAGGGCGGCTTTTATTCGTCGCTCGACGCCGACAGCGAGGGCGAAGAAGGCAAATTTTACGTCTGGACCCGCGAAGAATTGCAGGCCATTTTGAAGGAGGAAGAACCGCTGGCGGCGGCCTACTACCAGTGCACGGGGGTAGGCAACTGGGAGCACGGCAATAACATTCTGCACCGCCGGCAGTCGGACGCGGCCTTTGCCGAAGAACACATGCTAGAGCCAACTGTGCTCACCAAACTTATTCAGGGCTGGCAAAAGAAGCTGCTAGCGGCCCGTACGCACCGGGTGCGGCCGGGACTCGACGACAAAGTACTGACAGGCTGGAACGCGCTTATGCTAAGTGGCCTCATCAAAGCCTACCAAGCTTTTGGCGAAGACGAATTCTTGACATTGGCTTTGCACAATGCTGAGTTTTTGCAAGCTAACCTGCGCCAAGGGTCGCGCCTCTACCGCACCTGGAAGAATGGCCGCGCCACCATCAATGGCTTTTCGGAAGACTACGCGCTGGTGATAGAAGCCTATATCAGCCTGTACGAAGCCACGTTTGCCGAAAGCTGGCTGCGCGAGGCAGAGACCCTAATGACCTACGTGCTCGCCAATTTCTTCGACCCCGCCGAGCAGCAGTTTTTCTACACTGATGCCAGCGCCGAGCCACTCATCGCCCGCAAGAAAGAGCTGTTTGACAACGTCATTCCGAGCTCCAACTCCGTGATGGCGAACAACCTGCTGCGCCTGGGCCGCCACCTCGAAAACGTGGATTACCAAACCTTAGCTGCGGCCATGCTGAGCCAGGTGCAAGCCCTGGCTGCCCAGGAGCCGCAGCACCTCACCAATTGGGCCAGCCTGTACGTGGCGCTGCTGCGGCCGGGTGCTGAAGTGGCTTTGGTGGGGCCGCAGGCCGAGAAGCTGCGTGCCCAGCTGAGCCGGCATTTCTTACCGAATGAACTATTCGCTGGCACCCTGACTACCAGCACGCTACCCCTGCTTACTGGCCGAAGTGGGCGTGAAAAAACCACGCTCTACGTGTGCCGCAACCGCACCTGCCAGCTGCCTGTGCATACGGTGCCCGAGGCGCTGGCCCAGCTAACCTTGCGCGACCAATAAGCCACTTTTGGGCACCAACCACCGGCCGGTCGGGGTTATCTTTACTATTCGCCTGCTGCTAGCCGTTACCTGTGTCGCTCACCTTCGAATTCGCTTCGCCTACCCCTGCCCCCGTGGCCATGCCCGACCGCGTCACGCTGTTTGTGGACGTGATTTTTCCCCTGCCCCTGCCCAAGCTCTACACCTACCGGGTACCCTACGAGCTAAACGACAACGTGGTGATTGGAGGGCGAGTCATCGTGCAGTTTGGGGCCAAGCGCACGCTGAGCTGCATTGTGGCCGCCGTGCACGAAACGCCGCCCAAAGACTACCAGGCCAAGTATATCCTGGAATTTATCGACGATGCGCCCGTCGTGACGCAGCCGCAGCTCCAGCTCTTTCGCTGGATGGCCGAGTACTATTTGTGCACGCTGGGCGAGATTATCAACGCCGCGCTGCCGGCCGCGCTCAAGCTCAGCTCCGAGTCGCGCATTCAGCTGCACCCGGCGTTTGTGGCCGATGGCAGCCCCTACCCCCTCGATGAGAAGGAACAACGCATCGTGGACAATCTGCGCACCGAGGACGGCAAGGCGCTGACCTTTACCGAGGTGGGCGAGGTACTGGGCCTGGCGTCGTTTCACAAGGTAATTAAATCGCTGATGCAGAAGGATATTATCTTTCTGTTTGAGCAGCTCTCTGACAAATATTCGCCTAAGGTGGTGAAGAAGGTGCGGCTGGCCCACCACCTAGTGAGCATGGCCGCCGTAGAGCGCCTTTTTGAAGACCTGGCCAGTAAGCCCAAACAGGTGGACGTGCTGCTGAAATACCTACAGCGCGTGCCGGTGCACCACAACGAGCACCTCAACCACCTGGGCATCGAGAAAGCTTACCTCACTAGTTCGCCGCATTTGTCGCCCTCGGCCGTGAACACGCTGATAAAGAACGGCTTGCTAGAACAGTTTGACCAGATTGTGTCGCGCTTTCCGCTCGAGGAAAACCCGCTGGCCCAGATGCCCTACCAGCTCAACGAGGCGCAAACGGTGGCCCGCGACGAGGTGATGACGCTGTTTGACCAGAAAAATATTGTGTTGCTGCACGGCGTCACGGGTTCGGGCAAGACGGAGATTTACATCGACCTCATTCGGCAAGCTATGGAGGGCGGTGGGCAGGTGCTGTACCTGCTGCCCGAAATCGCGCTTACGGCCCAGATTGTGACACGCCTCATGCGCGTGTTTGGCTCGCGGCTGGGCGTGTACCACTCCAAGTTTTCGGACAACGAGCGGGTAGAAGTCTGGAATGGCGTGCTCTCGGGCCGCTTTCAGGTAGTGGTGGGCGTGCGTTCGGCAGTATTCCTGCCCTTCGATAACCTGGGGCTTATCATCGTGGATGAGGAGCACGAAAGCTCCTACAAACAGTACGACCCTGCGCCGCGCTACAATGCCCGCGAGGTAGCCCTCATGATTGGCAGCTTTCAGGGGGCCAAGGTGCTACTGGGCTCGGCCACGCCAGCCGTCAAAACCTACTACCAGGCCCGGCTGGGGCGCTACGGGCTCGTGACGCTCAGCAAGCGTTTTGGCGAGGCAGGCATGCCGGAGATTGAGCTGATTGACACCCGCAAGCTACGCGCCGAGAAGAAGATGCACAACCACTTCTCGGCCGACTTGCTGAACGCGATGGAAAGCAAAATCGCGCAGAACGAGCAGGTCATTCTGTTTCAGAACCGCCGTGGCTACGCGCCCGTGACGGAGTGCAACGACTGCGGCTACATCCCAAAGTGCCAGAGCTGCGCCGTGAGCCTAAGCTACCACAAGCACGCCCACGAGTTGCGCTGCCACTACTGCGGCTACCACGAGGGTATGCCCACGCAGTGCCCGGCCTGCGGCTCGCGCGCGTTGCGCACCCAGGGCTTCAGCACCGAAAAGCTGGAGGACGACCTCAAAATCATGCTGCCGCAGGCCAACGTGCAGCGCATGGACCTGGACACGACCCGCGCCAAAAATGCCTATCAGCAAATTATCGGCGACTTTGAGCAGCAAAAAACCAACGTGCTGGTGGGCACCCAGATGGTGACCGAAGGGCTCGACTTTGAGAACGTGAGCCTGGTGGGCATCGTCAACGCCGATGCTATTATTCACTACCCCGATTACCGGGCCCACGAGCGCGCTTACCAGATGTTTGTGCAGGTGAGCGGCCGGGCTGGCCGTAAGGGCAAGAAGGGCAAGGTGCTCATCCAAACCGGCGACCCTACCCAGGTTATTTTCGACAAGGTTATTCGCAACGACTACCTCGAGTTTTACGAGTATGAGATAACGCAGCGGCGCGAGCACGAGTACCCACCCTTTGCCCGCATGATAAAGCTAACGGTGAAGCACATGGACCAGGAACTGGCCCAACGCGCCGCCATCTTGCTCACGCAGGAGCTGGCCGACCGCCTGGGGCGGGGGCCGGTGCTGGGGCCCGAGGCGCCGTACATCTTCCGCATCCGCAATTTCTTTTTGCAGGAAATCGTCATCAAGCTCAGCCGCGAGCATACGGTGCTGAAGGCCGCCAAGCAAGCCATTTGCGCGGCTCTCGACGTGGTGCGCGACCAGAAGGAATACCGCCAAGCCCGCCTGGTTGTGGACGTAGACCCGATGTAGCTGACGCCGCTACTGGCGACTACGCACTAAAAAGCCCCTGCCGCACTAAGTGCAGCAGGGGCTTTTTATAAGCTAAGCGATTGGGTAGGCTACAACTCGTCGAGCAGCCACAGCACAAGGAATACTACGCCGATGAGGGCAATGATGGTACCGATGAGGTTAGAGAAAATACCGACGATTAAGCCGATTAGCAGCAGAATCAGACCCGTACGCAGGTTGCCGCTGATGCGAGCAGTATGCGCTGTGTTGTCGCCCTGCTTGAACTGGGGCGACTTAGTAGCCAGCTTGTTCAGCTTCTTGGTTACTTTAGTGAGGGCCATACGCTGCACCAGGCTCAGGGGCTTGGGGGCGGGCGTAGCCACGGTAGCAGCTACTGGCGCAGCGGCAACTTCGGCCTGCACCTGGGGGGTAGGTGCTGCTACGGTAGCAGCGCGCGGGGCAACGGGGGCAGTAGCCACCACAATCTCGGGTGCTACGGCCGATACCTCAGCAGCGGGCGTTTGAGCGGCTACGGGAGCTTGAGCAGCCGGGGCGGGGGTAGCGGCTACCCGAGCCTTGGGGGCTGCCGTGGTGGTACCCAGGTAGGAAGCCGACTTAGGTAGGAAAGCGTACTCGGAACGGCTGCACGAGCCAAGGGTCAGAGCACCGGTAAGAACTACCACGAGGCGGCCCAAAGTAGAGGTTAGGTTTTGCATAAGGCGAAAAACAATTTGGTTGATGAAAGAATGAGGCTTCGATTACGTTATCAAAATGGATTTGGCTGAATGCTGAACCTATTTTTTTAAGTTTGACCACTTGCTTCGCAGCCTTACCCCTGGGTGCAAGCTGAACGGCTGACCGCTCTTCGTTGTTGTGCCGCGGGTGTTAACCCAGTTATTGATTGATTTACTAGCTATGAAAAATGTCGTTGTGCTATGGGCAGGCCTGGGGATGATGGTAGGCGTGACGGCTTGTGCCCAACTGCCCATCGAGTCGAATGTGGCGGGCCGCACCAGCTTTCGGGCAGACGCTGTCACCACCGCGAGCCGCCTACCCGACTCAGTGGGCTACCAAAGCCGCCCGGCCCGCGACCCCAATGGCATCGGGCGCTACTACCAGGGCCGCCAGATTGCCCACGTGATGGGCCACGAAGGTGCCGACTGGCTGGAGCGCGACGAGCGCAGCCAAGAAGAAGGTACCGCCACGCTCATCAAGGAGCTGCACCTCAAGCCCACCGATACGGTAGCTGATATTGGAGCGGGCACTGGGTTTTTCTCGTTTCAGTTGGCGCCACTGGTGCCACAGGGACGCGTGCTGGCCGTCGATATTCAGCCCGAAATGATAACCGAGCTACAACAGCGCCAGGCTAAAAACGGCTTGCGCAACGTGCAGCCGGTGCTCGGCACCACCAGCGACCCGCACCTGCCTGCCGGGCAGGTCGATGTGGTGCTCATCGTAGATGCCTACCACGAGTTTGACAAGCCGCGCGAGATGGGCCAGGCCATCCGGCGGGCGCTGCGGCCCGGCACTGGCCGCCTGGCGTTGGTAGAATACCGCGCCGAAGACCCCAACGTACCCATCAAGCCCATCCATAAGATGACGGTGGCCCAGGCGCGCAAGGAAATGGCGGCCATCGGGCTAGAGTTTGTAGAAGTGCGCGAAACGCTGCCGCAGCAGCACCTGCTGCTGTTTCGCCGACCAAAATAGCGTTCACCAAATAGCCGAAAGCCCGTCAGGCTAAGCTTGCCGTAGCCTCTATACCGCCTCGTTCAACGGCGTGGTAAAGATGCTGCGGCAAGCTCAGCCTGACGGGCTTTCGAATTTATATAGCCCTACCCCTTCATGAGGCGCTCGATATCGGCAAGTTCTAGCGGGATATCAGCCATGAGGTCCTCGTTGCCGGTGGCCGTGAGGAGGATGTCATTTTCGAGGCGAATGCCCAGTTTCTCTTCGCGGATATAGATGCCGGGCTCGTTGGTGTAGACCATGCCGGCTTCGAATTTGCGGTACTTGTAGCCCACATCGTGCACGTCGAGACCCAGGTAATGGCTGGTGCCGTGTGGGAAATACTTTTTGTAGAGCGGCGCGTCGGGGTCCTGGTTTTTGACGTCGCTGGCGTTCAGCAGGTCGAGCTTGATAAGCTCTTGCTCCATGGTTTCGCCCACCGATTTGTGGTATTCCTCAATCGAATTGCCGACTACCAGGCGACTGCTGGCAAAGCGAAAAACCCGCAGCACGGCCTCGTACACCTGGCGTTGGCGCGGCGTGAAGGTGCCGTTGACCGGAATGCTGCGCGTGAGATCGGAGGCGTAATTGGCGTATTCGGCGCCAAAGTCCATGAGCAGCACGTCACCGTCTTGGCACTGGCGGTCGTTGCTGATGTAGTGCAGGATGGTAGCGCTTTCGCCGCTGCCGATGATGCTGGTGTAGGCTGGCCCACGCGAACCGCTCTTCACAAACTCGTGCAAAATCTCGGCTTCTATCTCGTATTCCCACACGCCGGGCTTCACAAAGCCTAGCAGGCGGCGGAACGCGTTGCCGGTAATCTGGCAGGCGCGGCGCATCAGCCGAATTTCCTCGGGGCTCTTGATGGCGCGCAGCTGGTGCGTGAGCTTGGCAGCGCGGCGGTACTGGTGCAGCGGGTAGCGGCGCTGCAGGTCCTTGATGAACCGAGCGTCGCGGGTTTCGACCTCCACCACGGCCCGGATGTGCTCGTTGGAGTTGAGGTACACGTACTCGGCCTCGTTCATGAGGGCCGCCAGCACGGCCGGAAACTGCTCTAGCCACATGATGGTAGGCACGCCCGACACCGCGCGGGCCTCGTCTTTGGTCAGCTTGTAGCCTTCCCACACCAAGATGTGCTCGGAGGTTTCGCGCAGAAACAAGATTTCGCGGTGCTTGGGCAGCACTGCATCGGGGCAGATGACGAGGATGCTTTCTTCTTGGTCGACGCCACTCAGGTAGAAGATGTCGGTATTCTGCTTGAGCGCCAGCGTGCCGTCGGCGTTGGTGGGCAAGATATCGTTGGCGTTGAAGATGGCCAGCGACTGCGGCGGCAGCAGCTCGCGAAAGCGGCGGCGATTTTCAACAAACAGCTCGGAGGCAATGGGACCGTAGCGCATACTGAAGCGGGAAAAAACGGGTTAGGAGGCGCAAGTTAGGCCGGCTCTAAACGACGCCCGGCCAGCCGGCGGTAATTTTGCGCGGCCCCTACCCCCCTCCGGCGCGGCAAGTTTATTTTCCTTATGCTTTATCTGCTCCGGCAAACCCGCTCTTTTCTGCTTCCCTACGCCGTGCTGCTAGTGCTGCTCGGCACCGTGCTCTTGGCCACGCCCAAGCACGCGGCGTTTTTTATTGTCAATGGCCACCACACGCCCTTTTTCGACCAGTTTTTTCGGCCTTTTACCAACGTAGGCGACGGGCTATTTTACGTGCTCGTCACGCTGGGGCTGCTGTTTGTGCGCTTCCGCTGGGCCTTCATCAGCCTAGTGTGCTTCGCGGTGACGTCGATAGCTGCCCAAATCGGCAAGCAACTTATTTTCACGGGCCACCCACGGCCGTTCCGTTATTTCAGCGAAAACCCTGGCTTCCCAAAGTTACACGTGGTGGAGGGGGTAGTGATGGGCACGCTCAAGAGTTTTCCATCGGGGCACTCCACGTCGGCATTCTCGTTGTTTTTGCTGCTCACGCTACTGGTGCAGGACAAGCGCTGGGGCTACGCTTTTATAGGGCTGGCCGTGCTCACGGCTTATTCGCGGGTGTATTTGGCCCAGCACTTTGTGGAGGACGTGTACGCCGGCTCGGTGCTGGGCACAGGCCTAACGCTGGCCGTGCTAGCCTGGCTGCTGCCTTACCTAGATAGCCACCCGCAGCCCTGGCACCAGTGGCGCCTCAAACGGCCAGGGCAAGCCCGCAAGGAGAGAAAAGCCTGATTGCTTACGCCAGCTGCAGCACCAGCACTGCACGGTTGATGCGCTGAGTGCGGCTACGCAGCAGGCTGGTTACGTCTGCTTCGGGGCGGCTCGTGCCGTCGAGCAGCACAAAGTGGCGCGCTAGCAGGTCGTAGCGCTTAGCCATGAGGTAGAAGAAAATATGCAGAAAGTGGATGCCGTCGAATACAATGGCATCGTTGCTGGCATATTGGTCTAGGTTTTGGCGGAAGTGCGCGGGGTGCTCGGTCCAGTGCAGAGCCGGCTTGAGGTGGTGGCTGATGTGGTAGCCATCGTTCCAGCACTTGTGGTTGTAGGGCGTGTTGATGCACGTCACGCTGTTGCGGTAGCAGTTTTCGGGGGCCTCCGCGTCGATAAATGCGTGCTGCGCCCAGTTGCCCAGCATCATGATAAGGCGCGAAAGCACAAAAGGCAGCACAAACACGGCCAGCGTAGCCGGCAGGTTCACGAGGGCCAGCGCAATGGTCAGGCCCACGTACAGCACCTCGCCGCGCAGCAGGCGGTAGCGCAGGGTAGCCTTGTTATTACGGTTGAAATAGCCCACTAGGCGCGGAATGCCGAGCAGCAGAAAGTCGCCGAGGTAGCGCAAAAACCCCAGCGCCGAGTCACGCTGGTAAAACATGGTCGAGCTTTCGTCGTCGGGCAGGTTGTTTTCGGGGTGGTGCATCCCCATGTGGTGCGTGAAGTACGTTTCCGGCGTTTGGCCAAACAGCGGCCCAATCACCCACGGAATGTACTTGTTCAGCCAGCCGTGCTTCTTCTTGAACAGCACGCGGTGGCTAGTGCAGTGCAGCATCAGCCCAAATGGACCTTTGAAGCGCGCATTGCTCAGGTAGAAATACAGCCCAAACGCTGCCCACCACCACGCCCCACGCAGCGCCGGCACAAATAGCAACACCGCCAGCGGCAGCATGGTCAGGGTTATCTGCAGAATGAGGTACAGGAAGGGCATGTCGCGCTCGTCCTGGACGTAGCGGGCCAGCCACTGGTGCAGACGGGAGGGCGCCGACGGCCGGCTATAAGCCGGGTCGGTAGAAGGCGACAGCAATTTCATAAGTGCTTTGGGTGGCCACTACCCCCGGGCGCCGCGCCGGCTGCTTGCGCAACCTAACCAGGCATCGACTCGGCCAAACGGGGCTAGCTCAACTAAGGAGCTAGACGCAGCCCAGAGCGGCGGGCCAATAGCGGCCCTGATGTAATTCAGCCAGCGTGCCAAGCAGCCGGGTATTGATGAGCTAAACGCGTGCCGAGCAAAGAGGTTCCTTCGACATGCCTGGTAGCCAGCACTGGCGGGCGGCCCTACCCCCCTGCTTTTCCCGCAAAAATGCGCTTCGCAACCCCAGGTAGGCCGTCGTATCTTTACTTATTAACTGCTTCCGCTGCTCTTATGCCCACGTTCTCGCATCTTCACTCGCACACTCAGTACTCGCTGCTCGACGGCCAGGCCAGCATTTCATCGTTGATGAAAAAAGCGCAAAGTGATGGGATGCCCGCTGTGGCCCTCACCGACCACGGCAACATGTTTGGGGCGTTCAACTTCGTGGCCGAGGCTAACAAGTACAACGTCAAGCCGATAATTGGCTCCGAATTTTACATGGTGGCCGACCGCCACAAGAAAACGTTTCTGCGCGAAAAAGGCGAAAAGGACAACCGCTTTCACCAACTGCTACTAGCCAAGGACCAGGCCGGCTACCACAACCTGGCCAAGCTCAGCTCGATGAGCTATATCGAGGGCGTGTACTCCAAATTTCCGCGCATCGACAAGGAGCTGATTCTGAAGTATCACGAAGGCCTGATTGCGACCAGCTGCTGCATCGGCGCCGAAATCCCGCAGGCCATTCTTTTCGAAGGCGAAGCCAAGGCCGAGGAGCTGCTGAAGTGGTGGCTCGATGTGTTTGGCGACGACTACTACATCGAGATTCAGCGCCACGGGCTGATGAACTTCGACGGCACCGGCAAAAGCCAGGAAGACGTGAACCAGGTGCTGCTCGGCTTCGCCAAGAAATATGGGGTGAAGGTAATTTGCACCAACGATTCGCACTACGTAAACCAAGACGACTACGCGCCTCACGACCTGCTGCTGTGCGTGAACACGGCCGAGGAGCGCGCCATTCCGGTCGGCGACTTCGAGACGAACTACTACACCATCCTCACCGCCGACCAGCGCGTGCACTATGGCCCGCTCGACGAGCTGCGTAGCCAGCACGGCTACGATGAGCACGCCCGCCGCATGCTGTCGCGCATCGATGAGGAGCTGCAAAAGCCGCCTAAGCAGCGCCGCCGCCGCTTCGGCTTTGCCAACGACCAGTTCTTCTTCAAGACGCAGGAGCAGATGAACGAGCTGTTCAAGGACGTGCCGGAGAGTGTGGATAACACCAATGAAATTGTGGATAAGGTGACGCCGCCCAAGCTGGCGCGCGACATTCTACTCCCCAACTTCCCCTTACCCCCCCAGTTTGCCAATGCCGACGAGTTTTTGCGCGAGCTAACCTACGTGGGCGCCTTCGGGCCCAGCGCCGGCAACGGCACCGTGACCATGAACAAGCCGCCGCGCTACGGCGAGCGCACGCCCGAGGTCGAGGAGCGCCTGGACTACGAGCTGCGCATCATCCAGACGATGGGCTTCGCGGGCTACTTCCTAATTACGCAGGACTTTATTAACAAAGGCCGCAGCATGGGCGTGGCTGTGGGGCCGGGCCGGGGCTCGGCAGCGGGCTCGGCGGTGGCCTATTGCGTGGGCATCACCAACATCGACCCCATCAAGTACTCGCTGCTGTTTGAGCGCTTTCTGAATCCCGAGCGCGTGTCGATGCCCGATATCGATATCGACTTTGACGACGTGAACCGTCAGAAAGTCATTGACTATGTGGTAGGTAAGTACGGCAAAACGCAGGTAGCCCAGATTATCACCTTCGGCACGATGGCCGCCAAGTCAAGCATCAAGGACGTAGCGCGGGCCATGGAGCTGCCCCTGCCCGCCGCCAACGAGATAGCCAAGCTCGTGCCCGAAAAGCCCGGCACCACGCTGGCCGGCGCCTTCCGCGACGTGCCCGAGCTGCAAGCCCTGCGCGCCGACAAGGGTGACCTCAAGGGCCAGATTCTGGCCCTGGCCGAGTTACTCGAAGGCTCGGTGCGCAACACCGGTATTCACGCGGCGGGCGTCATCATCGCGCCCGACGACATCACGAAGTACATCCCGGTTTCGACCTCCAAGGACTCGGACCTGCTCGTGACGCAGTTCGACGGCAAGGTGATTGAGAGCGCCGGCATGCTCAAGATGGACTTTCTGGGCCTCAAAACCCTGACCATCATCGTAGATGCCCTGAATCTGATTGAGCGCAACCACGGCGTAAAAATCGACATCGACGACATTCCGCTCGACGACCCCAAGACCTACGCGCTCTACCAGCGCGGCGACACGATTGGCACGTTCCAGTTCGAGTCGGAAGGGATGCGCATGTACCTCAAGGACTTGAAGCCGACCAACATCGAGGACCTAATTGCGATGAACGCGCTGTATCGGCCTGGCCCAATGCAGTTCATCCCAGACTTTATCAACCGCAAGCACGGCCGCGAGCCGGTCGAATATCCGCACGAGTTGCTCAAGCCCATTCTGGAATACAGCCAGGGTATCATGGTGTACCAGGAGCAGATTATGCAAACGGCGCAGATTCTGGCCGGCTACTCGCTCGGTGGGGCCGACTTGCTGCGCCGCGCCATGGGTAAGAAGGACATGAAAAAGATGGCCCTGGAGCGCGAGAAATTCATCAAGGGCGCGGGCGAACTGCATAAGATTCCGGCGAAGAAGGCCAACGAAGTCTTCGACGTGATGGAAAAATTTGCGGAGTACGGCTTCAACCGCTCGCACTCAGCCGCGTACTCGGTGGTAGCATACCAGACTGGTTACCTGAAGGCTAACTACCCGGCCGAGTATATGGCTGCCGTGCTCACCAACAACATGGGTGATATTAAGAAGGTAACTTTCTTCATCGAAGAAGCCCGCAAACAGGGGGTAGCGGTGCTCGGGCCAGACGTGAACGAATCGGAGCAGAAGTTCAACGTGCCGCGCGAAAACCAGATTCGATTTGGCCTGGCCGCCGTGAAGGGCGCGGGCGAAGCGGCAGTACTCGAACTCGTGGAAGAACGCCAGAAAAACGGCCACTTTTCCGACGTATTCGACTTTGCCAAGCGCGTAAACCTGCGCTCGGTGAACAAGAAAACCTGGGAAAGCCTGGCTCAGGCCGGCGCCTTCGACGGTTTTGAGCGCTACAACCGCCGGCAGTTTATGGATGCCCCGGCCGGTGACCAAAACCTCATCGAGAAGGCCATGAAGCTGGGCCAGCAGCACCAGGCGGCCAAAGAATCGGCGCAGCACAGCCTATTTGGGGCCGGAGCTTTTGGGGCCGTGTCGGCGCCCCTACCCAAGATAAACGACCTGGAGGAGTGGAGCGCGCCCGAAAAGCTGCGCCGCGAAAAGGAGGTAGTGGGCTTCTACCTGTCGGGCCACCCGCTCGACACCTACCGCATGGAAATCGACGCCTACTGCACCTGCCCCCTTGAAAAGCTCGAGGCCCAGAAAGGTAAGGATGTGAACATTGCGGGTTTGCTTTCGGGCGTGGTATTTCGCACTACCAAAAGTGGCCAGCCCATGGCTTCCTTCAACGTGGAGGATTATGATTCGAGCCTGAACTTGGCGCTGTTTCGCGACGACTACACGCGCTTTAGCGCGCTCATCAACCCCAAGAATTACCCGCAAGAGCAGGTGCCGCCCATGTTCATCCGGGGCAAGATGGAGCTACGCTACGGCACCCAAGACCAGTGGGAACTGAAGATTAAAACGATGGAACCGCTGGCCCAGGTAGCCGAAAAGCTCAGCAAAGGTGTGCGCGTGAAGCTAGACCTGCGCACCGTGACGGGGCCGATGATAGACCGTTTGCAGGAAGCCATCGAGCACGCCAAGGGTTCGAAGCGGCTGGAGATTCAGTTTGTGGAGCCGCACGAACGCCTAGCAGTAGATATGTTTTCTCGGCGCTTTCAGATTGAACCTAAGACATTTATCGAAAAGATGCGCGAGTTTGAGCTGGATGTGTGCTCCTTGCTATAGACCGCGTGAACTTGGGCTGAACTTTCCCCCACCGGCGTTGTTTTACTCCCACTCCGCTACCTTGCAGCCGCGTTGGCCGTACACGCCGGACGTTTTTTCACTTACCAAATCCTTAGCGTCATGGCGCATAAAGCAATTGAAATAACCGATGCCAATTTCGAGGAAATCATCAACTCGGATAAACCGGTACTCGTAGACTTTTGGGCCGAATGGTGCGGCCCTTGCCGCATGGTAGGCCCGGTAGTAGAAGAGCTAGCTGGCGAATACGAAGGCAAAGTCATCGTAGGCAAAGTAGATGTTGATGCGAACCCCCAGACTTCGATGAAATTTGGCATTCGCAGCATCCCGACGCTGCTGGTGTTCAAAAATGGTCAAATCGTAGACAAGCAAGTGGGTGCCGTGCCCAAGTACGTGCTCGCCCAGAAGCTCGAAGCACAGGTTACTGCCTAGCTAAGGGGGAATAGCTGAGGCTATTCACTTCTTCGGACATACAAAAGCCCCGCACCTTAACAGGTGCGGGGCTTTTTGTTGGGCTATTCGGTTACTGTGCGAATTATTGCTCCTGGTAACGGTTTTTGCGGGCGCGGGCCTGGGCTTGGCGGTGCAGGCGGCGCATAGTCCGCTGTAGGCGACCAGGGTAGGCTTTGGCAACGCTAACGGGTGAGAGTGCAGGAGCAGCCTGCAACTCAGCTAGGCCATCTACACCAAGAAGGAGTAGACTCAGAAGTAAGATTTTTTTCATAGGGCAGGAGAAAATTTGTCTTGCAAAGAAAGTGCTTATTCACCTAATTCGCTCTATGATACGCCTTATTTATTCAGGAATATTTCATATTTCTGAATAAATCCCTACCCCCTGGTCTGAATTTAAATTCGAGAAACGACCTATTGCTAACCTTATGCAAAGCCGACTCGTTGCTGCCTCACCTGAAACAGCTTAAGACACCCTTCTGAATTTTGCGTAAACTATAAGCAGAGCAGTACCAGGTGCTAATAGATAGCTGAGTGACGTCTCCTGTGAGTACTAAGTACCTGAACTTAGATTTCGGCACATTTACTGCCAAGCACACTAAAGTACTTCCACCTTTTTTTCACTCTACCCATGAAACGCTTTCTCAGTTTTCTCACCGCACTGCTTGTAGTTGGCGGTATCTCGGCCCAGGCCCAAACCACGCCGGCGGCCGGCACGATGAGCAGCAGCTCAACCAAAATGACGACGACCACTAGAAAGGCGCAGGCACCAGCCACGCAGACTACTACTCGGTCGACTACCATGAGCAACCCGGCCGGTATGACCCGCTCAACGACGACCACCAAGATGAAGGCCGACGGCACGCCCGATATGCGCTATAAGGCTAGTAAGACGACCATGACCCATACTGGCCCTACAAAAGCCAATGGCACGCCCGACATGCGCTACAAAACCAACAAAACGACTACTACCACCAAAAAGGTACTGTAAGCTATATAAATGCGCCACACCAAAAAGGGCCGCTGGTTAGCAAACCAGCAGCCCTTTTTGGTGTCAACTCGGCAGCTTTTGGCGGCTCCTACTGCCGCCCGGCTACAGGTAGCGACGCTTCTTCGAGCTGCACCGAGCGGCTAAACACTTCTTCTAGCGATACCAGGGTTTCGGTGCGCTCTACCCCATCAATGTGTTGCACTTGGTCGTGCAGCACATTGCGTAGGTGCTGGGTATCACGGCAAGCTATGCGGGCAAACAGATTATAGCTACCCGTGGTGAAATATAGGCTGATAACTTCTGGTATATCACGCAGTTGGGCAATTACCGCATCGCAATAGGAGCTTTTAAGCAAAAAAATCCCCAGAAAGGCTTGAATGCCGAAGCCTACTTTAGCTAGGTCGAGGTCGAGGGTAGCCCCGCGTACTATCCCTAGCTCCTCTAGCCGCGTCATGCGGCTGTGAATGGTACCGCCCGAAACTTGTAGTTGCCGAGCGATTTCAGAGTAGGCCAGCTTGGCATCTTGAACCAGTAAATTGAGGATACGGCGATCAGTATCGTCTAGTTCGTAGGGGCGGGACATAAGGGGATAAACTAGGAATAAAAAGCGAATTTAAGCACGTATCACAAATAATGTAAAAAAAGGCCCATTAACTGAAGATTAATTAATTTTACAGCCATTTTTAAATAAAATTTGCATAATAAGAAAAGGTTGCTTTACCTTTGACCTATCAAAACGCAAACGAGCGTTGCGATGCCAAACCTTGTAGTGTGGTGAAACTGGCAGACACGCCCTCCTATCTCGGGGGTGAAGACAATGGGATAAATTATTTGTTTTTCGGAACAAGCAGCTAACCACTTCGTGGAGGTTCAAGTCCTTCCGCTACAGCAGATGTTAAGAGGCGTTTTTTCTTCGGAAAAGGCGCCTCTTAGTCGTTTAAGACCTGGCCGAACCAGGCGGCGCTTGAGGCCAATCTGCAGTAATTAGGTAGCAATCACCAACTCGCCCTCCCAACGTGCGTACTTTTGTCTTACGAAGGCCCTCCGACCGTCTGTGTTAAGGAGGAGCCGAGCACATGGGCTTCAAAATACTCCTTACCCTCTTCCTGGTTTTAATAAACGGCTTTTTCGTCGCGGCAGAGTTTTCCCTCATCCGAGTCCGATTCTCGCAACTCGAAATAAAAGCTAAGGAAGGCAGCCGC
>Ga0160428_1000652_pt1 | contig 34991 bp, 31 predicted proteins | sample SolpanmetagenomM_FD_108198 | JGI IMG/M metagenome (GOLD analysis project Ga0160428, IMG submission 108198) | Solar panel surface microbial communities from Lawrence Berkeley National Laboratory, California, USA - M | ecosystem: Engineered > Built environment > Solar panel > Unclassified ... | reverse complement strand
CCTTGGCCTGGGCGAAGACGGGGAAGAGGATGGCGGCGAGGATCGCGATGATGGCGATGACGACGAGCAGCTCGATGAGGGTGAAGGCGCGCTTCATAAGAAAGGCTCCGCGTGCCAAGCCCCTCGTCGGACCGTGCGGCACGCTTAGCAAATATTATGGACGACCGTGTCAACCCTAGACGTTTCTTAGGGAAAAACCTCCGGAAGATTAACGATGTTTCGCAGGAGGCCGCCTCTCTTCCCTAACGCTCGATCGTGATCAGGCCCGCGTGGTTCTCGGAGCCGCGCACGGTCAGGCGGATGGGGGTGAAGCGCTTGACCACCCAGACGGCGGTGAGGAAGCGCTGGGTGAGGCGGGAGACCTTGAAGGCGCTCTCCTCGGGGGCGAGGACGAGGGGGAGGAGGACCTGGTCCGCGAGGTAGGGGTCGAGGCAGGCGTCGGACTCCATGAACATCATGGTCTCGCCGAAGGCGCTCTGGGCGAGGGCCTCCGCCTGGACGCCGCGCCCGGCCATCGCGGAGGCGCCGCCCTGGCCCCGGTCGTACTCCGCCCAGACGGTGACGTGGAGGCCGGGGCGGGCGGAGGGGACCTCGCGCGCCTCCGCCTCCATGCCGAGACCGGCGTTGGCGGCGAGGCGGCGCAGGTGGGCGGCGGCGCGCTCGCCGACGTCGCGCGGGATGCCCGACGAGACGACGCGGGCGCGCATCCCGAGGGTCCTTCCCCGGTCGGTCCACTTGAGTCCGGAGAGGCCGCTGGGCTCGACGTCGAGCGTCACGCAGCCGCGCGCCTCCCGTCCGTAGCCCGCCTCCTGGAGATCGGGGAAGGCGTAGAGACCGAGGCGCCGGAGCACGACGAGGGTGCTCTCGGCGAAGGCGTCGTAGCCGAGGCTTCCCTGGCCGTAGGTCTCGCCTTCGCACTCCAGGCTGGAGTAGGCGCCGGACCGGGCGAGGACGGGCAGGAGGGCGTTGAGGACGATGAGGGCGTTCGGGCCCCGGTTGGCCCCGCTCCGAACCGTGGCGATCTTGCCGTTGAGGGCCTTGGGAAGCCGCGTGGGGTTGAAGACGAGGGTGTTCGAGCCCAGATCCGCGCCGGAGACCTCGGCGGCCGTCGACTCCGCGAGGGCGCCCACGAGGGTGAGGTCTTCGGGGTCGAGGCCGGGGAAGCGCGACTCGCCGCGCACGTTCTCGATCCGCACCCCCTGCTCGGTGACGGCGCTCATCGCGAGCGCCGTTCGCAGGAGCGCGCCGCCGCCCTCGCCGTACGATCCGTCCAGGACGATCATCGTTAAGAGTGTACAGGGACCGGGGCGCGCGGGACTACTGTCCCCGGGCGGCGCGGGCGGTCTCCAGCCTTCGGAAAAGCTCTTCGGGCTCGATCTCGTCGCCCTCGAGATCCTCGCTCCAGTCGGGACCGACGAGGTAGCCGTCGTCGTCGAGGGCGGGAAGGTAGGACGAGAGGAACTCGTCGAGCGGGATCGCGTTGGGGGTGTAGCGGCCCCAGTCGCCGGTGGCGGTGCGCTCGGCCCCTTCGCGGGTGGACCAGAACGGCATCACCTCGGCCTCCTCGTAGTCCTCCGACTCGACGACGGCGACGTCCTCGCCTTCGGTGAGCACCCAGACCTCGCCGGCGGCGGCGGCGCGGGCGCAGAAGCGGTCGAGCCGCCCTTCATCCATGTCTTCCGGGTCCATCCCTTCGGCGTCCATCTCCTCCTCGTTCATATCTTCAGTTTGAACACGAGATACTCGACGAGCTTCATCGTGTAGGTCAGGGCGAGGAGCATCGTGAAGAACAGCAGGGCCTCGACGAAGACCTGCGGGATTTGGGCCTGCCCCTTGCTGAAGGTGACGTTGTGCACCACGCGGTCGACGACGCGCACGAAGCCTTCGACGAGGCCGGTGAGCGGTCCGTGTCCCAGGGCGTAGACGAGGAGGAACGTAAGGAGCACGACGGGGATCGTGGCCTTGTACTTGTGCCGCTGGTGCTCGTTGTAGATCACGCAGTTCTTGCACCGCTCCATCTTCTGCTTCGGGGTGAGGCGGTTGTTGCGCGGGATGTTCGAGCCGTCGAGGACGACGTCCTTGGGGATGGGCTTGTTCTCCATCGCCTTCCGGATGACCTCCTCCTCGCACATGCAGCCGACCCGCTCGCGCCAGCAGCTTCGGCGGGCGTGGTAGATGGGGCAGCGCTCCCGGACGAACTTGCGGCAGTACGGAAGCTGCCAACACTTGCCAAGGAAGACGTTGCGCTTGTCCTGCTCCTCCTTGACGCCCTTGCCGTACTTGAGCTGGTCGGCCTTGACGCCGACCTTGGCCCGCGTGCGCGTCTTGTTCGCCACGTCGACGACGAGCACGAGGATCGCCGAGGCGCCCATCACGCCGCCGCCGAGCTGAAGGGCGGAGAGGGCTTCCGCCCCGGTCTGGGTCGTCGCGCCGGACGCCACCATAGGAACCCAGGCGGGGGCGAAGAACAGCAGGGCCGAGACCAGGAGCAGAAGTCCCGCGACGAGGTCCTCGCCCCAGAACAGGAAACCCGCGCCGACGGCGACGCCGATCGAGCCGTAGGTCAGCACCTGCTTGAGGATGCCGACGTTCTTGGCGGCTTCGCTCGCCAAGGCGGAGTCGCCCGCCACGCGGACGTAGGTGAAGATAAGGAGTCCGGCCCCGATGAGGGTCGCGACCGAGCCGAGACCCAGCACGACGCGCGCGACGTTGGCCAGGAGCTCCTGGAACGCCTCGGAGAGCCCGTCGTTCGAACCTCGGGATTTCGACATCGCTTAAACGTTACTACTTTTTGACGCGTTCGAGGTAGGCCTTGCTGCGGGTGTCGACCTTGATCGTATCCCCGATGTTGATGTGGAACGGAACGTTGACGCTCGCCCCGGTCTCGAGTTTCGCCGGTTTCGTGGCGCCGCTGCTGACCGTGTCGCCCCGGACGCCGGGATCGGTCTCCACGACCTCGAGCTCCACGAACGAGGGCAGCTCGTAGCCGAGGGTCTCGTCGCCCGCGACGAGGGCGACGATGTTCGACTCGTCCTTGAGGAAGTCGCCCTGGTCGCCGAGGGAGCTCATGGGCACCTCGATCTGCTCGTAGGTGTCCAGGTCCATCAGGATGGCGGTCTTCTGCTGCTTGTAGAGGTACTGCATCTCGACCTTCTCCACGAAGGCCGGCTCGACACGCTCGCCCGAGCGGAAGGTCTTTTCGACCTGCTGGCCGGTGCGGACCTTGCGCAGCTTGGTGCGCACGAACGCGCCTCCCTTGCCGGGCTTGACGTGCTGGAACTCGACGATCGTCCAGACGTCGTTGTCCATGTAGAAGTGCATCCCGTTTTTGAAGTCGCTGGTATCGATGGCCAAAGCTTTTCGTTCCTCGTGGACCGACCGGTTCGAGCGGTCGGCGTTCTGCGGGAGATTGTGACACGGAGCGATACGCGGGCGCGGGGGTTTGCGATCCGTTCATCTCGACGCGCTCGTCTTTCGCCGCGTATCATGGGAACCGTGCGTCGTACGGATCTTCAAGAGGTCGATCCCCTCGTCTATCGGGAGAAGCTTCGCCGGGAGCGCGCGATGACGCCCGAGGAGCGACTCCGAACGATGGATCGCCTCATCGTCGCGATGCGGGCGATGCGGCGTCGTGTCGACAAGGCGAGTGGGACCGACGCTTGACCCCTCTGGAAATCACAGCCGACGTTTCGCAGAGACTCGCCGATCGAGGGATCTCGCACTTAGTGGGGGGATCGATGGCGAGCAGCGCCTGGGGCGAGATCAGGACGACCAACGACGTCGACTTCGCCGTCCTGTTGGCGGACGACGAAGCCGAAGCGCTCGCGGGAGCCTTCACCTTTCCCTATCACGCGAGTCTCGAAAGCATCCGAAGCGCGATCGCGCACCAGGGAGAGTATCGTTCGACGCACGCGATGCACGAGGAGGAGAGCTTCACGATCGATCTTTTCCTCGTCCGTCCCGATCCTTACACGTTGACCGAATTCAGGCGGGCGAGGCGGGTCGAGGTTTTGGAAGGCCGGTCCGTCCCTTTCTACGCCCCGGAGAATATCGTTCTACAGAAACCGCGTTGGTACGAAGCCGGAAACCGCGTGAGCGATCGACAGGGGAACGACATCGTCCGAGCGCTCGATACGCAACGTGAGACATTGGATTACCCTTACCTCCGTCTTTGGGCGGGCGTTCTCGGCGTCGACGAACTCCTCGGCCAAGCCTTCGACGAACGCAGGAGCGATGATCCCTTCGCCTGAAAATCCCACCATGAACCCCCGTCTCAACCGCCTCTTCGCCGCCGACGGCAAGTGCTTCGACGTCGCGATCGACCACGGCTTCTTCAACGAGCGCTCGTTCCTGAACGGGATCGAGAGCCTGGATCGCGCGGTGCGGACCGTCGTCGAGGCGGCTCCCGACGCGATCCAGCTTCCTCCGGGCGGCGCGCGCCTTCTCCAGGCCATCTCCGGCCCTAAGAAGCCCGCCCTGGTGATGCGGACCGACGTGGCGAACGTCTACCCACCCGTCCTGCCGCACACGCTTTTCTCGGAGGTCGTGGAGGATGCGGTCGAGCAGGCGCTGCGGCTGGACGCGGCGTGCGTCGTGGTCAACCTGCTCATGCTGCCCGACCAGCCGCTTCTCCACCGGGACTGCGTCCGCAACGTCGCGAGGCTCCGCCCGGTCTGCGAGCGGTACGGGATGCCGCTGATGGTCGAGCCGCTCGTCATGCGGGGCGGCCAGGGGGGCTACCTCGTGGACGGCGACCTGGACAAGATCCTGCCGCTCGTGCGCCAGGCCGCCGAACTGGGAGCGGACGTGATCAAGGCCGACCCGTGCGACGACGTGGCGGAGTACCACCGGGTGGTCGAGGTCGCGAACGGCCTGCCCGTCCTCGTGCGCGGTGGGGGCCGCGCGAGCGACGCGGAGATCCTCGCGCGGACGCGGACGGTGATGGACCAGGGGGCGAAGGGCATCGTCTACGGGCGCAACGTGATCCAGCTTCCGGACCCCTCCGGGATGGTCCGCGCCCTGATGGCGATCGTTCACGACAAAGCTTGACCGTCGCTTAATACCGCACCGGTACGTTGAGGACGCGCGTTCGACGACGAGCCGCGGAGCCCTCTATGAAACGCGCCTTCACCCTTATCGAACTGCTGGTCGTCATCGCGATCATCGCCATCCTGGCGGCGATCCTGTTCCCCGTCTTCGCCCAGGCCAAGGTCGCGGCGAAGAAGTCGGTTTCCGTCTCGAACGCCAAGCAGATGGGGCTCGCCCAGTTTATGTACATGGGCGACAACGACGATACGTTCGTGTCGTCGTGGGCGAAGGGCTTCCCCGGCGACGCCTCGTTCTGGGTCCAGCCCTACATGAAGAACCTCGACATCCTGTTCGATCCGAACAAGACGGTCTCGACCGGATCGCTCGCGACCGTGTGCGGCGAGTCTTCGGGCGACCCTTACGGCGGCTACCAGATGGATCCGAGCAAGCCCAACCAACGCGACAACCCCACCCAGGAACAGAAGGTCTGGGGCTACGGCATCAACAAGGGCGCGAGTTGGATGGATGGAAGCGGCGTCCAGGTCTCCGCGCCGGACCCCATGAACAAGGGGCAGGTGATCCAAACCTCGCTGAACGGCAAGACGGTCGACGTCACGGTCTGGAGCGTCCATCAGGGCATCAGCGCGACGGCCGTGGTCGCGCCCGCCGACACGTTCTTCTTCGCGAACTCCGGCGAGCTGCCGCGCATGAGCATGCAGATCGAGGCGATGACCCCCGTCGGCTATCCCGGCGGCCCGAACAGCGCCTGCTTCAACGCCGCCCACGCCAACATGCCCTACGCGGGCGGCAACACCTACCTGTTCTGCGACGGCCACGTGAAGTGGGAGACCTACGTCAAGACGCCGGTCGGATCCAAGCCCGGACACCCGTCGAGCGATCTGGGCGGCAGCCTGCCGCAGGTCTCGAAGAACCCGTGCCGCTACGACACGCGGCACGACCCGAGCGAGAACTTCCAGGGCTGCCAGACCGGCTGGAACTGAGAGATCCTATCCTGGGCGGAAACGCCCAGGGCTCTTGCGGCGACGCCCTTCGGGTCTGTCGTCTAGAGCGGTTCCTCGCGCCAGCCCCAGGGGATGTAGCGCGCCTCGAAGCCGCCGTCGTCGTGGAGGTCGAGGATGCGGTAGCCCGGCTCGAAGCCGTGGTAGGGACCTTTCCACCAGTTCCCCGCGACGGCGCCGCCGCAGAGATAGGAGACGCCGCGGTAGTCCACGCGATCGAGCAGGTGGGTGTGGCCGCTGAGGGCGATGCGGACGTGCGGGTTCGCGGCGAACAGGTCGCGGATCGCGTCGGAGTTCTTCGTCATCATGTTGCCGCCGACGTTCCAGTCGCCCGTCTTCTCGTCGTAGCCGACGGCCACCGGGGTGATGGAGAAAAGCGGGATGTGGGAGATGACGAGGGTGGGCTTTTTCGTAGCGGCGAGATCGCCCTTCAGCCATTCCATCTGCTCGTCGTCCAGAAAGCCGTTGTAGCCGTCGGGCGTCCGGAGAAGGGTGTCGAGCACGACGAAGCGCCAGCCGCCCTGGTCGAAGGAGCGGTAGGTCCGGTCTTGGCCGAACTCCCGGAGAAACCAGCGCTTGCCCCACTTGGGCTCGTCGCCCGTCGTCCGGCTCGCCGCCTTGTTCCAGCCCCAGACGTCGTGGTTGCCCAGGGTATGGGCGACGGGAACCTTGACGAGGGCGTCGAGCCGTTCGCGGTAGAGGCGCCACTGCAGGGCGGTTCGCGCCTCGTCCTGGGCGAAGCCGTCCATGATGCAGTCGCCGCCGACGAGCACGAGGTCGGGCTTTTGGCGCATGGCGTGGGCCATCGCCATTTCGGTTCCCTTCGCGGCGCCGAGCTCGGGCTGGCAGTGGAAGTCGGTCAGGTGGGCGACGCGGAGGCTCTTCCTACCCGCGGCGGAGGCGAAGGACGGCAGCAGGAGCGACGCCGCGCCGCCGACGAGCGCGTCCCTTCGGGTGATGGAGTTCACGGGGGCATTTTACGGCGCGAACGTTAAGATTCGAGCCCCGCCTATAGACACCACTATAGAGTGGTGTCATACTCGTCCCGATGGAGACGCCCGAGATCGATCTGGCCGGGCTTGGGCTCAACGCCTACGAGAGCGGGGCTTACCTCGCGTTGCTCAGCCGGAGCGGCCAGAGCTCGACGGAGGTCGCCGCGCGGGCGAAGGTGCCGCGCCAACGCGTCTACGACGTGCTGCGCTCGCTGGAGACGAAGGGGCTGTGCGCGGCGCGCGACACCAGCCCCAAGACGTACTTCCCGACCGATCCCGCGACCGCGCTGCCCGCCCTGAGCGCGCAGCGCGCGGCGGAACTGGATCGCGAGCGGGTCCGAACGGCGGCCTTGGCCGAGGCGATGGCGGGCCGGCTCGCGCCGCTCTTCCTCGCAGGAAAGGGCGAGAACGACCCGCTCCAGTACGTCGAAGCCTTGGCCGATCCAGGACGCATCGCCGTTCGCGCGACGGAGATGGCCGCCGCCGCGAGGAGTCACGTGAACTCGCTGATCGCCCGGCCGCTGATCATCACCTCCGAGCAGAACCGGCGGTTTCTGCGCGTTCCGCTCGACCGGGGGGTCCGGTATCGCGCGCTCTACGAGCGTTCGGCGCTGGACGATCCGGAACTCAGCGCGTGGATGGCGGAACTGAGCGGAAAGGGCCAGGAGATCCGGATCGTGGCGAGCCTGCCGGTCAAGATGCAGGCGTTCGACGACGAGGTCGCCCTGCTCTCGATGCAGGACCCGGTGGGGGGAACCCCCAGTTTCACCGCCCTGGCGATCCGCCACCGGGGGGCCGTCGCCCTCCTCAACCTCGCCTTCGAGCGCCTTTGGGACGAAGGCTCTCCCTACGAGAACGAACGATGACCCCTACCATGGAAACCGAATACGTCGAGGGCTACCGGCCCGGCGCCCTGGGCCGCATCGCCGAGATGCACGGCGTCTACTACGCAGGCGCCTGGGGTTCGGGCGCGGAGTTCGAGGGCATGATGGCCCACGAGATGCGCGAATTTCTGGCGCACTACCAGCAGGGCCGCGATCTGCTCCTCACCGCCTGGGTGGACGGCCGTATCGTCGGTTCGATCGCCGTCGAAGGCTCGCAGGCCGAGCGATCGGGGGCTCGCATCCGCTGGGTGATCGTAGACGAGGCTTCGCAGGGGCGAGGCATCGGGAAGGAGCTGCTGAACCGGGCGCTGGCGTTCTGCCGCGACGCGGGGTTCTCCACCGCCTATCTCTGGACGGTGGAGGGGCTGCCCCAGGCGCTGGGCCTGTACGAACGGGCGGGCTTCCGCACCGTCGAGCGTTTTTCCGACGACCGGTACAGCGTGCCGCGCGTGAACCTGCTTATGGAGAGCCCCCTTTCCTAGAGCCGAGAACGAGCGCTACACGACGGAGGCGCGGGGCTCGAGCTCGACCTTGAGCCAGCCCGCCTCGCGCTTGTCGAACGCCTTGTACGACGCGATCGCATCGCCAGGGGCTCCTGCTTGGAAAGGACGAGGGTCGGGTCGAACTGGCCGCTGGCGACGAGGTTGATCAGTTCGGGAGCGCTTTCCGTGCGTCTTCCTCGCGCCGAACGATTCAGGGGATCCACGGCCACAATAGCCTTGTGGCGCGTACCGTTCGGTTCGGCATCGTCGGCGGGGGGCTTATGGGCCGGGAGTTCGCGAGCGCGGCGGCGCGGTGGCTCGCCCTGCTCGACCACCCGGCGAGGCCGGAGATCGTCCACGTCGCCGATCCCTCGTCCGCGGCGCGGGATTGGTTCTCGGGCGCGCTCGGCGTCCGGACGAGCGCGGACTACCGGGCGCTGCTCGACGATCCCCAGGTGGAGGCGGTGTACGCGGCGGTGCCGCACCACCTTCACGAGCGGGTGTACCTCGACGCCCTGCGGGCGGGAAAGCACCTGATGGCGGAGAAGCCGTTCGGGATCGATCTCGCCGCCGCCGAGCGGATCGTCGCGGAGGTAGCGGCGAGGCCCGGGCAGCTCGTCCGGTGCAGCAGCGAGTTTCCCTTCTTCCCCGCCGTCCAGCGGCTGGCGCGGCTCGATTTCGGGCGGGTTCTGGAGGTGCAGGCGGGGTTCTACCACTCGAGCGACCTCGACCCGAACAAGCCGATCAACTGGAAGCGGCAGGTGGCGACGAACGGGGCGTACGGCTGTCTGGGCGACCTCGGACTGCACGTCCTGCACCTTCCCCTGCGACTGGGTTGGCGGCCCGCCGACGTGCGGGCGCTCCTGACCAAGGCGGTCGAGACGCGGCCCGACGGAAAGGGCGGTTTCGCGGCCTGCGAGACGTGGGACAACGCGACGCTCGCCTGCCGGTCGGAAGGGGGCTTCCCGATGCTGCTGGAGACCAAGCGCATCTCGCCCGGGGATCTGAACACCTGGACGATCCGGGTTCTCGGAACGGCGTGTTCGGCGGAGTTCTCCACGAAGCGGCCCAAGACCCTGCGGACCCTTCCCTACGCTCCGGGCGAGGTCCAGGCGTGGCGCGAGGAGGACCTGGGCCACCAGACGGCCTGGCCGACGATCACGGGCGGCATCTTCGAGTTCGGCTTTCCCGACGCGATCCTCCAGATGTGGGCCTCGTACTGCGCCGAGCTGGTGGGGATCGAGCCGGCGTTCCGGTGCGCCACGCCCGACGAAGCCCTTGCCAGTCACCGTCTGTTCACCGCCGCCCTGGAGAGCGAGCGGACGGGCGGGACGGTGAAGCCCTGAGCGAGGCGGTATAACCCCTCTCGTGTCGCCCGTTCTCGTCGCCGGACATCTTTGTCTGGACGTGATCCCCGCCCTGCCGGGCCGGGTCGAGCTGGAGCCGGGGCGGCTGATCGAGGCGGGGCCGGCGACCTTGAGCACGGGCGGGGCGGTGAGCAACGTCGGCCGGGCGCTGCACACCCTGGGGTTGCCGGTGAGGCTCGTGGGGATGGTCGGAGACGATCCGTTCGGGCGGATCGTGCGCGACCTGCTCGGGGAACTCGGCGAGGATCTCGCCGTTCGAAGGGGCGAGCCGACGAGCTACACGGTCGTGGTGTCGATGGACCGCACCGACCGGATGTTCCTCCACGCGCCCGGCTGCAACGACGTGTTCGGCGCGGACGACATCCCCGAGGCGGCGTTCGAGGGCGTAAGCCTGATGCACTTCGGCTACCCGCCTCTGATGGCCCGGATGTACGCCGACGAGGGTCGCGAGCTGGAGGCCCTCCTGCGGCGGGCGAAGGAGCGGGTTCCGATCGTGGCTCTGGACCTGAGCCTGCCCGACCCGCAGGCCCCGAGCGGGCAGGCCGACTGGCCCGCGATCCTCGCGCGGTGCCTGCCCCACGTGGACGTGTTCCTGCCGAGCGTCGACGAGCTGATGTTCTGCCTGGACCGTCCGACCTTCGAGGCTTTGCAGGGGGCGTCGCTGGGCCACCTGCCGCCCGCGATGGTGGAGCGGCTCGCGGACAAGGCCCTCGCGCTGGGACCGAAGGCGGTCGGAATCAAGGTCGGGGAGCGGGGATTCCTGCTGAAGACGGCGATGGGGGCGGAGACGCTGGGCCGGGGTTGGGGCGGGGCTTGCCTGTGGCACCCGTGCTATCAGGTTGAGGTCGCGGGCACGACGGGCTCCGGCGACGCGACGGTCGCGGGCCTGCTGTTCGGTTTGGCGCAGGGTATGGGGCCGCTCGAGGCGTGCCGGGCGGCGGTGGCGGTCGGGGCGCACGGGGTGGAGGCGCCGGACGCGGTGAGCGGTATCCGGCCCTGGGACGAGACGATCGCGCGGATCGATAGCGGCTGGCTATCGCTCGGCGTCTCGCTGCCGCCGGAGTGGAAACCGTTCGAGACGGGGTTCACGAAGCGGGTGGCGCCGGGCAACCTTTGAGGCCCGAGCGCCGTCTGCCTAGCCATGGCTCAGGACGATCTGCTCAAGGTTAGGGAGAACGCGACGGGACGCGAGCTCACGGCGGTCAGCGCGACGAGCGTGCCGATCTCGACGGGCGACTACGCGGTGGACAAGGATCCGACCCTCGATTTCACGGACGAGGACGGCAATCCGGTCGAGGTGCGCGCCTCCGACATCGGCGGCAGCCCCGACGCGCTCTACCAGCGGGTCTAGCGCCGGGCGCTTAGGAAGGAAGGAGCGGTTCCTTCGGGACGAGGTCCGCGTTGAAGTGGAGCCCGACGTTCCGGTCGCGAGCGAGGGCTCCGTCGACGACGTGGCGGGCGGCGACAGCGAGGTTGCGAGCCTCTAGGGTGTAGGCGGAGTAGGGTGCGAGAGGAAGGGCGTCGTACTCCTCTAGGATCGAGGCGACGGCCTCGCGCTGTTCTCGCAGCCCGGCGAAGGTGCGGACGATGCCGACGTTCGCCATCATGGTGCGCTGGAGTTTGCGCCGGAGGCGGATGGCGTCGGCCTCCGGAACGGATCGGGCCTCGCGGGCGACCTCGTAGCGGTCGTCGTCGCCCTTCTCGCTCGCGGCGGCGGCGGACTCGGCGAAGACGATCGCCTCCAGAAGGCTGTTCGAGGCGAGACGGTTCGCGCCGTGGACGCCGGTCGAGGCGACCTCGCCCGCCGCGAAGAGGCCGGGCACGCTCGTGCGGCCCGCGAGGTCGGTGACGACGCCGCCGCAGGAGTAGTGCTGGGCGGGCACGATCGGGATCCAATCCTTCTCCATGTCGATGTCGATGGTGCGGAGCTTGTCCCAGATCGTCGGGAACTCGTGGTGGAGCCGCTCGGGAGCGAGGTGGGTGGCGTCGAGGTAGACGCACCAAGTTTCCTGCTTCTTCATCTCGGCCTCGATGGCGCGGGCGACCACGTCGCGAGGGGCGAGCTCAAGCCGCTCGTCGTAGTCGTACATGAAACGGCGTCCCAGGTGGTTGCGGAGGGTGCCGCCCGCCCCGCGCACGGCCTCGGTGATGAGGAACGAGCGCATCTGGGGGTGGTAGAGGGTGGTGGGGTGGAACTGCATGAACTCCATCCCGGCGATGCGGGCGCCGACGTCGCTGGCGAGGGCGATCCCGTCGGCGGTGGCGACGGAGGGGTTCGTGGTGTGCTGGTACATCTTGCCGCAGCCGCCGGTGGCGAGCATCGTGCTTCCGGCGAGGAAGCGGCGCTCGCCCAGACCGTCGATCATGGCGGTCGCGCCGACGCAGCGCTCGCCGTCCACCAGGAGCGAGGTGGCGAAGGCGTGGGGAAAGACGGCGATGTTGGGGTTGCGGCGCACCGCCTCGGAGACGGCGCGCTCGATCTCCCAGCCGGTGCGGTCCTGGAAGTGGACGATGCGGTGCATCCCGTGGCCGCCTTCCCGTCCCAGGGCGAGCTCGCCGTCGCCCTCCTGGTCGAAGCGGGCCCCGAGCTCCACGAGCCATTCGATGGCCCGGGGCGCGTTCTGGACGAGGAACCGGACGGCCTTCTCGTCGCAGAGGCCGGCTCCGGCGACGAGGGTGTCGCGCTCGTGAAGCTCCCAGGAGTCGGCCTCGCCGACCGCCGCCGCGATGCCGCCTTGGGCCCAGCTCGTGTTGCTCTCCGTGATCTCGCCCTTGGTGAGCACGGCGACGCTTCCCCGTTCGGCGGCGTGGAGGGCGTAGGTCAGGCCCGCCAAGCCGCTGCCGAGAACGAGGAAGTCGAAGCGGGAGGGAGCCATCTGGAAGAAGGATACAGGGAAGCGGAGGGGCGCGGCTTCCCCGGCCCGTCTCTCCCCCTTCCCTTTTTGCCGTTTCCCCGTCGGCGTCGCGCTTCGCCCACCCGACAGGCGTACACTAAAGCCGGTGCCCATGGAAACCGCCGTCGCCGTCCTCCGCCGCGTTTTCGGGCACGCCGCGTTCCGCTCGCCGCAGGACGAGGTGATCGAGAAGGTGCTGGGCAGGCAGGACACGCTCGTGGTGATGCCGACGGGCGGCGGCAAGTCGGTCTGCTACCAGCTTCCGGCCCTCATGCGGGAGGGAGTGACGGTGGTGGTGTCGCCGCTCATCTCCCTGATGAAGGACCAGGTGGACGCCTTGAAGCAGATGGGCGTGGCGGCGGAGGCGTACAACTCCACGATCGGGGAGCGGGAAAGCAAGCAGATCCTCGCGCGGCTCCACAACAAGGAGCTGAGCATGCTGTACGTCGCGCCGGAGCGGCTGATGAGCCCGGAGTTCCAGAAGCGGCTGGAAACGGTGGGGGTCTCGCTTTTCGCGATCGACGAGGCGCACTGCGTCTCGTCCTGGGGCCACGACTTCCGACCCGAGTACGTCCAGCTCGGACTTCTCAAGCACCGCTTTCCCGACGTGCCGACGGTGGCCCTGACCGCCACCGCCGACGCGGTGACGCGCAACGACATCGTCGCCCAACTGGGCCTGATCGAGCCCGCGGTGTTCGTCGCCGGGTTCGACCGGCCCAACATCCGCTACACGGTGGCGGAGAAGACCAAGCCGGCGGCGCAGCTCGCGGCGTTCGTCAAGGCCCGGCCCGACGACAGCGGGATCGTGTACTGCCTCTCGCGCAAGCGGGTGGAGGAGGTGGCGGAGGATCTGAAGGCGATCGGCGTCCAGGCCGCCGCCTACCACGCGGGGCTTCCGGTCGCGGAGCGGGGGCGGGTGCAGGAGGCGTTCCAGAACGACGACGTGCGGGTGGTCGTCGCCACGGTGGCGTTCGGCATGGGGATCGACAAGCCCAACGTGCGGTGGGTCGTCCACCACGACCTTCCGAAGAACGTCGAGGGCTACTACCAGGAGACGGGGCGCGCGGGGCGCGACGGCCTGCCGAGCGAGGCCCTGCTGCTGTACGGCGGGGGCGACGTGGCGATCGCGCGGGGCCTGATCGAGCAGTCGGAGAACCTCAAGCAGAAGGCGATCGAGCTGCGCAAGCTCCAGGCGATGGTCGATGTGGCGGAGTCGCTCACCTGCCGCCGCCGGACCCTTCTGCAGTACTTCGGCCAGAACATGCCGGTCGACTGCGGCAACTGCGACGTGTGCCTCGACCCGCCGGAGCGGTACGACGCGACGGAGGACGCGAAGCTCGCGATGATGACGGTCTACCGGACGGGCCAGCGATTCGGCATCGCGCACCTGATCGAGGTCCTGCGCGGATCGAGCGCGCAGAAGGTGATCCAGTTCGGACACGACCGGCACGCGGACGTCTACGGCAAGGGCGCGCACTGGTCGCAGGACGAGTGGGGCTCGATCCTGCGTCAACTGATCCACCGGGGCTATCTGGTGCAGGACATCGCCCACTTCAACGTGGTCAAGCTCACCCCGCTCACCCGCCCGGTCCTGCGGGCGGACGAGCCGGTGGAGCTGGCGAAGCCGCGCGTCAAGCTCCGCCTGGAGCGGCGCGAGAAGGCCGCGCGGGCGGCGGAGCGGAAGTCGGCGAAGTACGACCCCGCCGCCGTGGACGCTTCCCTTTTCCAGCGCCTGCGCAACCTGCGCAAGGAGCTGGCGAGCGCGCAGGGGGTGCCGCCGTACGTGGTGTTCTCCGACGCGACCCTCGAGGAGATGGCGGCCCGCCGTCCCCAGACGCCGGAGGAGTTCCTGACCCTCGGCGGCGTGGGCGAGACGAAGCTGGCGCGCTACGGCGAGGAGTTCCTGCGGGCGCTCGCCTCGGCTTAGCGCTATACTCGTCCTTACCCCCGCAAGGAAGGCCGCGACGACCATGACGACGATCCCCACCACCCCCGTGTCGATCGTCGTTATTTTCGCGCCGCCAAGCTGACGCCGGGAAACACGCCGCAACGCAACGTCCGAAAAGGACCCTCCCGACACGCTCGGGAGGGTCCTTTTCGTTTTTGGAACCCGCCCATGAACCCCACCCCCATCCTTTCCGTCCTGCTGGCCGACGAGCCCGCCGCCCACGAGCGCCTCGCGAACGTCCTGCGCCGCCGCGCGCGGGGCGGCGCGTCCGTCAGCCTGGCGACGGGCGAGGAGGCGGGCCTGGTCCGGGCCACCGTCGTGCTGGAGGGTTCCCGGAAGGAGGCCGAGGCGTGCCGGCTTCAGGTCGAGAAGATGGTGGACGTGGTCGAGGCCACGCTTCTGGACGACTACCTCGGGGCGCAGCTCGTCGTGCTCCGGCTGACGGGCTTCGGGCGACCGGCGGAGGCGCTCGCGGCACTGGAGAGGGTCGGCGCGCGGCTGCTCCGGCACGAGGAGGGGGAGATCGTCGCCCAGCTGGGCGACCGTCCAGAGCGGGTCGAGGCGGCGCTCGACGGGCTGCGGGCGCTCGGCCGGCTGACGACGCTGCGCTCGGGACTCGTCGCGATGGCCGTGTAGTCAGTCGGGAACGGGAACGCGCTCGCCCGGACGGAAGGAGACGACGATGAGGATGAGGGCGGGCGCGAGGGCCTCGTCGGGAAGGTACTGGTGGGGGCGAAGGGCGTCGAAGGCCATCGAGTCGCCCTCCTCCAGGGTGCACGGCACGTCGTCCACGCGGATCGTGATCCTTCCGCGAAGACAGTAGACGAACTCCTCGCCGAAGTGGCGGTCGATCCAGCTCGGGCGGTAGAGCTCCATCAGGGCGGGATGGCCGACGCCGCCCGCCACCTCACTGCCGAGGATCGCGGTGAAGAAGGGCTGGAATCCCAGGGTTCCCAGCCGGGAGCGCTCGTCGGGGTCGTCGACGTGGAGCGGGTCGTCGTCCACGAGGCGCCGCTGGTACTCCGCCTTGGGGATGCTGACCGACCAGTGGTTGTCCTGCGCCCGGTGGACGGCGAAGGGGCCAGTCTCGAACGGGCGGTTCAGCTGGTCGGTGAAGAGGCGCAGGGCCTTGCGGATCTTCTTCAGGGTCTCGGGACGGCAGGGCTTCCCCTCCTCCAATCGGATCAACGTATACCGGGCAACCCCGGCGCGATCGGCGAGGGCCTGGGCGCTCATGCCGAACTTCAGGCGCCGCTCTTTGACCCGCGCGCCGATAGTCGAGTAGTCCATTTGTCTATTCTTCCTCTCTAATTAGACGATTACGCCCCGCATCGTCTAATACCCTCTTTCCTCCGCGTCCCGGGGTCTTCCATCCTGGCGTAAGGACCTCTAGAGTGAAGCCACCCGCTTCGCACGGCCAACGACGACGTCGGCGGACCTTTCCGAGCCCCTGTCATGAAATCCAAGGCCTTCACCCTCATCGAGCTTCTCGTCGTCATCGCGATCATCGCCATCCTCGCGGCGATCCTGTTCCCCGTCTTCGCCCAGGCCAAGGCCGCGGCGAAGGGCAGCGTCTGCCTGAGCAACCTCAAGAACGTCGGAACCGCGTCGATCCTCTACTCCGGCGACTACGACGACCAGAAGGTGCCGAAGTACGGCTACTTCGAAGGCAACACCACGTACTGGTGGTTCGGATCGCAGACCTATCCCCAGAACGTCGTCGACGGCTCGAAAGGGATCCTCTACCCGTACATGAAGAGCCAGGAGATCATGGACTGCCCGATCAACAAGGGTATCCCCGCCGATCCCTACAGCGGCGTCAAGTTCGGGCTCGCGATGAACACCGGGAACATGGCGATCGCCGGGGGATACCTCGGGGGCGACTACTCGATGACCGGTTTCGAGAGCCCCGCCGAGACGATCTACTACGCCGACGCCGCCGCCGAGGCTTATAAGAGCGGCGCGTACCTGCTCGCCGACACGACGGAGTTCATGTGCGACTTCGAGACCGCCGCCCACGGACGTCACGCCAAGCGCTCGAACGTCGTGTGGTACGACGGTCACGCGAAGGCCGCTCCCGTGACGGTGAGCAACGCGACGAGCGGTTCGATGGCCCTCGCCGCGAAGAACAACCTCGGCCTGATCGCCAAAGGGGCGGTCTCCAACATGCAGGGCAAGTTCTTTATGCTGACGAAGGCCGACTGCTACTACTACCTTCCGGTGAAGAACTGAGCATGAGCCGAACGGCGCTCCTTCTCGGCCCCGCCTTCTTCGCGCTGGGGCTTGCCGGCTGTGGCGACTCCGAGATCGGGGCCGCCCCGGTGGTCAAGGTCTCGGCGGAACAGCGCGCCAAAGATCTGGACCAGCAGGCGGAAGCGACGATCAAGTGGCTCGAAGGCCTGCCCCCCGCCGAACGGCAGGGGGCGGTGGCCCGTTCCCCTCAGGTCAGTAGCTCGCTCGACGGCGTGAGCGATCCCGCCCTTAGGGCGCGGATCGCCGCGCTCGGCCTTCCGAACGCAAAACCATGACCCTTTCCCTTCTTCTCGCGCTCGTCCAGACGTCGTCCCCCGCTCAGGCGCCGACGTTCGATCTCGCCCCGATGTCCTCGGGCCTCTTCAAGAAGCTCAACGGATACCGACCGCTCGGCATCAAGCTCTCCGACGCCCGTCCGGAGGCCGTCAAGAAGGCTCCCGAGGGCGCGCTCCGCTTCGGGACGGTCAAGGCCGCCGGACGGGCGTACGTGCTGGCGATCGGGGGCGAAAAGCTGTACGTGGACGCGAACGGCGACGGCGACCTGACGAACGACCCCGCGCCGACGTGGACCCAGCGGACCGCGACGGACGGGGCGAAGGCCGCCTATTCCGGGCTCTTCACGCTCGACATCCCCATCCAGGGGCGAACGGTCGCGGTCGAGTACGGCATCTACGAGACGGGGGAGGCCGACACGCTCGGCGCTTACGCCGACTTCGCGCTGGCGGGCAAGGTCTCGCTCGGCGGGAAGTCGTACGACGCGATCTACTCCGATCCAAGCGGGCTCTGGAACGGCCAGGGCGATCTGATGATCGACAAGGACGGCGACGGGAAGTTCAATCCCAACTACGAGTTCTACCGGGCGGCGGAGCCCTTCAACGTGGCGGGCACGACCTACGAGCTTCGCCCCGTGGGTCGTCGGCTGATGGTGGTCAAGTCTTCCAAGCGAGCCGCGGAGCGCACGGCGGCGAACGCTTCCCTGCCCGATCCGAACGCGGGCAACGGGCTCAAGGCGGGGGTGGCGGCCCTCCCGTTCGAGGCGACCACCACCACCGGAAAGAAGGTCTCGTTCCCGAAGGGCTACAAGGGACGGCTCGTGCTGATCGACTTCTGGGCCACCTGGTGCGGCCCGTGCATGCGGGAGGTCCCGAACGTCGTCAAGGCGTACGAGGCCTACCGGGGCAAGGGGTTCGAGGTGCTGGGCGTCTCGCTCGACCGTCCGAAGGCGCTCGAGCAGGTCAAGACGGTGACCGCGAGGCACGGGATGGCGTGGGAGCAGATCTACGACGGCGGTTACTTCGACGCGGCGATCGCCAAGCGGTACGGGATCAAGGCGATCCCCGCGACCTACCTCGTGGACGGGGACACCGGGCGCATCGTGGCCTCGGGCGACGCCGTCCGGGGCGAGCGTCTGGCCGCGACCGTCGGCAAGGCCTTGCAGGCGAAGGGCGGGCGCTAGGATGCCCCTGACCCTTCTCGCCGCGCTCGTCCTGCAGCTTCCGGACGCAGGCGCCATCCTTCGATCGTTGAACGAGGCCCGCCAGGCCGGGTACGCCAAGGGTCGCGCGGAGGGCGAGGCCGCGAGCGCCGAGGCCCGGTCGAAGGCGGCCGCGGCGGTCGCGGGCGTCGACGTCAAGGCGATCCCCGAGGCGCAGGCCGACGACTGGGCGGAGCTTTTCCGGCTTGCCGGGAAGGGCGAGGCGGCGACGACCCTAGGGGAAAAGGCGGTCGCCTACCACGCGATGCGGGCTTGGACGCAGCAGCAGAGCCTGCTGTCCGGCTACATCGAGCGGGGCGACAAGGCGAAGGTCCTGGAGACGCTCGCCTACGTCCAGGCGACGAGCGTTCCGATGATCGGCCAGCTTGGGGAGGCGGTGATCTACGGCCTGACCCCGAGGTACGGGGAGTCCGATCCCAAGTTCGTGCTGCAGGCCTACGACACCCTGCTTCGCCGTTTCGATCTCGGACGGCCGATGACGGAGGACCAGCGGGGCTGGACGCGGTTCGCGGTGGCTCGCCTGAGCGCGAACCGGGACGCGCTGCTCTACAAGACGGGGCGGCGGGCGGAGGCCCGGGCGGATCTGAAGCGGGTGCGCGCGCTCGTGAAAGGCGACGCGCGGGCGGAGGGCGCGGTGGCGGAGGTGGAAAGCCAGCTTTCGGTCACCGACCGGCCCGCGCCGGAGATCGTCGCGGAGCGCGCCATCGGCCCTTACAAGGGGCTCGCGTCGCTTCGCGGCAAGGTCGTCCTGGTCGATTTCTTCGCGCACTGGTGCGGGCCGTGCAAGCGCGCCTTCCCCGACATGCGGGCGCTGTACGCGAGCGAGCGGCCCAAGGGGCTGGAGATCGTGGGGGTGACGAGTCTGCAGGGCTACTACGGGGAGGAGAAGGGGCTCGCGCCGGCGGCGGAGTTCGCCCGGATGCGCGACCGGTTCGTGCCGGAGTTCAAGCTCCCTTGGCCGGTGGTCTTCGAGAGGGGCAAGGCGGCGAGCGCCGCGTACGGCGTCTCGGCGATCCCCCAGCTCGTCGTGATCGACCGGGCGGGCAAGGTCCGGCGGATCATCGTCGGCTACACGCCCCAGGAGTTCGCCCAGACGCGGGCGCTCGTCCAGCGCCTGCTGGACGAGAAGCCCGTTGCGAAGATCTGAGACTTCCCCCTGAGGGGTCAGCCGGCTTACCCCTCGGGATACCGTCGCTCTAGGATAGGGGGCCTCCTGAGCGGAGCCCGTTGGGCGAGGATAGGACGCGTGGACTTCGTTCAGCGCTCGCTCCGGCTTCGGCGGACGGAGGCCTTGGATCATTACGGCGAGCTCGCCGAGCCCTCCGATCCGGGGCTCTAGGAACGCGTGCGTTTCGCCGCGGAGGTGTGCGAGTCTCCCCTTGCGCCCGCAACCACGGTGGAGGGCGGCGAGCCGCGCCTTCGGGCCAACCTTGGTCTGAGTGGGCCTCTGCCCTCCTTCGAAGAGAAGAGTCGTTCCGATAGGGTGGTTTCCTCTTTCCGCAGAGCCGGGGCGCAGGGCGCGTCGCCTGGGCTCGTCGAGCGTCCGGAACTCACGCCGACCGAACTCTATCGATTCCTTGGGCCTGCCTAGGGCCATAATGAGAAACGCGTTCCCGCGCTCGAACGTAGCGTAAGGGAAAGAGAGGATCGTCGCCGTAGGCGGTCCTGGAGAAGTCTTGAACAAGAGTCCCCTGAGAACCCTGACCCTGGTACTCCTTGCGGTCGTCCTCTGCGTGGCCGCGCTACAGGTGCTTAACCCTTCGGGCGGCGCACTGGGCATGATGCCTCAGAAGAAGACCCTGAACACCCAGGAGCTTTATCAATCGATCGTCGACAACCGGATTGTGGACGCGAACTGGCAGGGCAATCTGATGGAGGGCAAGTTCTACGCGAACGCCGACGACAAGAAGGTTCAAAAGACCACCAATTTCGAGTCCGTCGTGCCCGATCCCAATTCCGGCGGTTCGAACACCCTTCAGCAGCTTATCCAGCAGTACAAGCCGAAGATCGCGCTGGCCAACCCGCCGATGACGGCGGCCCTCCTTCAGGTCCTCGCCACCATCGCCCTGCCGATCATGATCGTCGGCCTGATCTACTTCCTCGTCCTGCGTCCGGCGCAGATGGGGGGAAACCAGGCGATGAGCTTCGGCAAGAGCAAGGCGCGTCGGGTGGGCGAGACCGGCCCGAAGATCACGTTCGACGACGTAGCGGGCATCGAAGAGGCCAAGCAGGAGCTTTTCGAGATCGTCGACTTCCTGAAGAACACGCGCAAGTACGCCGCGCTCGGGGCCAAGATCCCGAAGGGCATCCTCTTGACGGGCCCTCCCGGCGTGGGCAAGACCTACCTGGCCCGGGCCATCGCCGGTGAGGCGGGCGTTCCGTTCTTCCACATCAGCGGTTCGGACTTCGTCGAGATGTTCGTCGGCGTGGGCGCCGCCCGCGTCCGCGACCTTTTCGAGACCGCGAAGGCGCACCGCCCTTCGCTGATCTTCGTGGACGAGATCGACGCGGTCGGCCGTCAGCGCGGCGCCGGACTCGGCGGCGGGCACGACGAACGGGAGCAGACCCTCAACCAGCTTCTCGTCGAGATGGACGGCTTCGACCCGAACTCGGGCGTTATCCTCATCGCGGCGACGAACCGTCCCGACGTTCTCGACCCGGCGCTTCTTCGTCCGGGCCGCTTCGACCGCCAGATCGTGGTCGACGCGCCGGACCAGGGTGGACGCCTTCAGATCCTGAAGGTCCACGCGAAGGGCAAGCCGCTCGACAGCGACATCAACCTCGAGGTCATCTCGCGCGGCACGCCCGGCTTCACCGGCGCCGACCTTGCGAACATGCTCAACGAGGGCGCGCTTCTCGCCGCCCGCCGGGGCCACGCGAAGATCGGCCAGCCCGATCTCGAAGAGGCGCTCGACCGGACGATCGCGGGACCGCAGCGCCGGAGCCGGATCATCCACGAGAAGGAGCGCGAGGTTCTCGCCTACCACGAGGCGGGACACGCCGTCGTGGGTGAGATCCTGGAGCACAGCGACCCCGTCTACAAGGTCACCATCCTGCCGCGCGGCATGTCGCTCGGCTCGACCATCTCGCTTCCCGAGATGGACAAGTACATGGTGAGCGAGCAGCAGCTTCTCGACCGGATCGCGATGACCCTGGGCGGCCGCGTCGCGGAAGAGGTCGTGTACGGCGAGATCTGGACCGGCGCGAGCAACGACCTGGAGCACGTCACGCGGATCGCCCGTGCGATGGTCTGCGAGTACGGGATGAGCGAGAAGCTCGGGACGCTGGCCCTTGGGCGGCGCCACAGCAACCCGTTCCTCGGCCGCGACTACAGCGAGGATCGCAACTACAGCGAGGACGTCGCCCGTCAGATCGACGACGAGGTCCGCGCCATCGTCGACCGGTGCCACATCCGCGCCACGGAGTTGCTGAACACGCACCGCGAGAAGCTCGACGCCGTGGTCCGCGCCCTGCTGGAGTTCGAGACGCTGACCCGCGACGAGTTCCTCGCCGTGATGGCGGGCGAACCGATGCCCGTCCGCACCGCGACCGACAACAACGACCGTCCGAAGCCGAACGCTCCGGTGGCCGAGACGGAGAAGGGCCTCAAGGGACAGGTCGTCCCGCCGAGGCTGGAGCCGGGAACGGCCTAAGAGCAGAGCCTAAAAAGCAAAAGAGGGGACGGGGCTTATGCCTCGTCCCCTCTTTTTCGTCGCCCTACTCTTCGACGCGGTCGTGGGTTCCGCGCCAGGACCAGTACACGGTTCGGACATCGATCACGAGGTGACTACCATCGGGCGTCCTTCGGAGTCGACCGCTTCGCCGCCCCGTCTCTCGGTCGTAGCTTTGCGAGAACACGAACTCGTCAGACGTCCAACTCTCAACTCGTTCAACCACCTTGGCGATGTGCTGCTCAGTCGTGTCTTTCCATCGCGGATCGTGCTCGAAGTAGCCGTTCCAATAGGTGTCGATCATGCCGCGCGGCACCGGATCGGAGACCTCGATCACCAAAGGTTCGCGGATGGAGGGGTGGACGGAAGGGATCTCGACGAAGAACATCTCCATGCCGCGCCGTTCCTGCGGGCCGACGATGAAGGATTCCCACTCGGGATGGGCCGCAAGGATCAGGTCGGCGATCTCGATCCAGTAGGGTGGGGTTTTCGGGTCGTCGCGCCAGGACAAGGCGCGAGGCTACCCGTGCGCCGATTCGTCCATCTCGAAGACCGGTCCTCTCGGAAGCATCGGGAGGCGCGCGCCTTTCGGAACGAGGACGGCGTGTTCGTGGCGGATGCGGAAGCGGTCGCACTGGGCGTCGGTGACGACCAGGATCGGGCCGTCCTTGGGGAAGTCGGCGGCGGTTTCGAGGCGGTCGATGCCGGGCTGGAGGACGGTGCCGCCGCGTCCGACGACGCGAACGCGGTCGGCGATCGCATCGGCGTCAAGATAGCCTTGATCGTAGGCGTGGGCGTCGCAAAAGACGACGCGGACCTGCCGGACCTCCCGAGAGGCGGCGTAGCTCGCGACGGCGCCCAGGGCCTTGCCTAAAAGCTCGCGCGACATCGAGCCCGAGGTGTCGATCACCACGCCGAAGGTGCGTTCGACGACGGGAACCTCCGGGAGATGCCAGAGGGGGCGGGGGAGGTCCGGGGTCGAAGCCTGGCGGCGCGAGGGCCGCGCGTAGGTCCGGACACGTTCCAGGGGCGCGAAGAAGTCGTCGAGCCACTGGGCGAGGCGCACGTCCCAGGGGATGGGCGGCGTGGCGAGGGCTCGGATCTCCTCGACGAGCCCCGCCGGGAGAAGCCCCCGTCCGACGCGGGAGGCGAGTTCCAAACCTTGGGCGAGCGCGGCTCGGTACCAGGCGTCGAGGTCGGAACCCATGCCCGGTTCGCCCGCCTCACCCGGACCGAGGAGGTCGCACAGGCCCACGCCCCGCAGGGTGGCGAGCTTGCGGAAGCGGCGCAGGTCGGTGACGATGAGGGCGTAGATCGCCTCGGCGGAAAGGCCGCGCAGTTCGGGATCGAGCAGTCCGCCGATCTGGGGAAAGGCGCCGACGCGCATCTCGACGAGCCAGTCGTTGATCGCGTAGTCGCAGGCGACGTTCCAGAGATAGGGATCTCTTCCCTGCCGTCGTTCACCGTGTCCCAAGCCGACGTGCAGGAACTCGTGGGCCATGACGAAACGCAGCTCCGCCTCGCTCAGACCCGCCGCCGGGTTCAGGTAGATCTCCCGTCGACTTGGGCTGACCGCCGCCACCGCGACGTTCATCCGAACGCACAAAGCCGCGTCCTCCACGATCTCGAAGGCGGCGGCGAGGGAGCCGAGAAGCGGGTAGGCGGCGAGGAACCAGGCCTTCGCGCGCTCACCAGGGCTCTGGGGCTTGCCAGCGGGTCGCCCGCCGGCAAGCTCGACGCCTTCGCGTACCGCCTCGCGCAGCCCGGTGGAGAACGCGGCAGTCCAGTTCGTGCGGTTCCACGAACCTTCCTCCGAGAGGTGATCGATCCTTTCCCCGGCGGTTCCGAGCGCTTCGAGGCCCTCCGGGACGCCTTCGGCCCGAAAGCGGCGGTAGAGGGCGTCGGTCGTGCCGCGCGGGATCTCGACATCGGTGGCGACGGGACGTTGACCGAACTTCAGGTCTTCGAGAAAGGCGGCGACGGTCGTCTCACACGCGGCGCGCCAAGCGCGCGGGTCCTCGGGATCGCCTTTGGCGTGGCCGAACGCGTTGTGAAGCAGAAGGTGGGCAAAGACCCACGCCCATTGTTCCGGCTCTCCCCGGCGCCTGGCGACGGCAAGGCGTCCCTGACGGTCGATCCATGCCCACGCGTCTTTGGGCGCGTCGTCGACCGTCCAGACGCTCGCGGAGCGAACGAGGTGGCGGAAGAGCGGGTGGGCACAGACGGTGGCCCAGCCTGCGTCGCGGGCTTTTCGAGCGGGGTCTTCGGGCGGCTTTCTACGGGCCATCGGTCTCCCACACGCCTGAGAGGCGACGCCAGAGGATCTTTGCAGGCGATCTTTCCAGACTCTCCATCCCCCTTTCCCTTCCCCCTGAGAACGAACGCCGATCGACCTTGGGCGTCTCGCCTTTGCGTTCGTCCTTTCGGCGTACCCTTCTCACCGGAGTGAAAGGAAAGGGTGACCTCTTCAGGGCTTTCATCCTCTTCGGGCCGCCAGCCGGGGAAGGTCGCGGACGACCTCGACGAGGAACCAGTCCGGGAGCGTGTCGCCGTCGTCGGCCTCTCCGACGACCATCTGGGCGATCTCCAGGCTGATCGCGGCGAGTTCGACAAGTCGGGCCTTGCCGAGGAGGGCGAGTTCCTTCTGGGCTGGCGTCGACGTCGCCCTTTCGGCGGAAAGGCCCTTCGCGAGCTGCGCCCGGAAGGAGTGCGCGAGGAAATAGAGGATGTCGCGGTCTGAGGGTTCGGCAGGCCAGGGGGCATCGCCCTTGAGAATGGGGCCGAGGCGATGCGTCGAGGCCAACCCTTTGACGTAGGCTCGGAACTGGGTCGCGTGGGCGGGGGTGAGGCAGCCGTAGGCGAGGGCTTCCAGGGCGGCGTCGGGGACGGCGTCGCCGAACTCCTTGAGGACGTCGCTCATCATGTGCCAGGCGCGAGGCGTGGAGAACGGCTCCTCGTGCTTGGGGGGCGCGCTCCAGAGATGGTCGGGACGCATCTCGATGTACTCGACGACCCAAGGATGGATCTCGGCGCCGTACGCCCAGGCGAGCCAATCCCGATGGGAAGCCCGAAGATGCACGTGGATCATGCGGTTCACGAGCGCCGAGGGCATGGGACGCACGATGGCCTGGTCCTGGGTCCGGTTACCCGCACCGACGACGACCGAGCCCTCCGGAAGGTGGTACTCCCCGATCCGTTTTTCAAGGATCAGGGAGTAGAACGCCTTCATCACCTCGGGGGAGGCGGCGTTCAGTTCGTCCAGGAACAGGCAGTAGGGCTCCTCGCGGGCGATCATGCGCGGCGGGCAGAAGACGCTCTTGCCCTCCACGATCTGCGGTACGCCGATCAGATCCTCGGGCGCGAGCTGCGAGCCGAGCATCGAGACGCAGGGCAAGCCGACCTCGGCGGCGAAAGCGCGCACGAGCGACGACTTGCCGATACCAGGCGGCCCCCAGAGGAACACCGGTCGCACGACGGCGACGTTGAGCAGAAACGCCGGGAGGGCGGTGGGCGTGAGGGTGACGGAAGCGTTCAGAAGCCCTAACGGTGGCACGTTAGGAGACGGAACCGTTCGGAGGCTAGGAAATTAGGCAGGAAGGCCCAGCGGGGGCGGAGCGTTCGCCTTTGCCCGCGCTTTCCCGCTTTAAGGCTTCCCTGCCGGGGCGCTCCTGGTACCTTTTAGGTTCACGCCCAACGCCGCGCGTACCGATCCAAGAAGATGAACCCTGTCGACGTCACGATCGTCGGTGGCGGCCCCTGCGGGCTTTTCGCCGCCTTCTACGCCGGCCTCCGAGGCATGAGCGTCCGCATTATCGACTCTCTGCCCGAACTCGGAGGCCAGCTCACCGCTCTGTACCCGGAGAAGTACGTGTACGATATGCCGGGCTTCCCCAAGGTGCTCGCCAAGGACCTCGCGCGGGAGCTGATCGCCCAGGGCACCCAGTTCGATCCCGAACTGGTCCTTGAGGACACGGCGCAGACGCTGATCCCCGAGGAGGACGGCGGCTACACGATCCTGACCGCCAAGGGACTTCGCCTGCCGACGCGGACGATCATCGTCTCGGCCGGCGCGGGCGCGTTCTCGCCCACCAAGATCGGCGTCGCGCGCGAGGAGGATTTCCACGGCAAGGGCGTCCACTACGGCGTTCGCGACAAGTCGGTGTTCGACGGCAAGCGCCTGGCGATCGTCGGCGGCGGCGACTCGGCGTTCGACTGGGCCCTGAACCTGATGGACACGGCGGGGCCGATCTCGCTCGTACACCGCCGCGACGTGTTCAAGGCGCACGAGGAGAGCATCGAGCAGGTCAAGAACAGCCGGGTCGACATGAAGCTCTGGTTCGCGATCAAGGAGCTTCACGGCGACGAGCACCTGACGGGCGTGACCCTCGAGAACACGCAGACGAAGGAGACCCACCTGCACGAGGTCGACCACGTTATCGTGAACATCGGGTTCAAGTCGTCGCTCGGCCCGCTCAAGGAGTGGGGCCTGACGATCGAGAAAAACCAGATCGTGGTGGACGATAAGTACGAGACGAACCTGCCCGGCGTGTTCGCGGTGGGCGACGTCTGCGCCTTCCCCGGCAAGCTCAAGCTCATCGCGACGGGCGTGGGCGAGGCCGCGACGGCGGTCTGCTTCGCCAAGCAGCGGCTCGACCCGTCGGCCAAGCTGTTCCCCGGCCACTCGTCCGACATGGACACGCCTCCGGGCCAGCCCACCCACAGCTAAGGCGCGCCGCGGTCGAGCCAGCCCTGCTCGACCGCGAACGACCGATCGGCGATCTCCCGCTGGACGCCCATGACCGAGCCGTGGGGCGTTCCGTCGTCGTCCAGCCAAACCTCGGGGAAAAGCTCCGTATAGGGCTCCGGCGGACGAAGGACCGCCTGCTGCCGCCGCTCGCGAACCCAGCCCTTCCCCAGCCACTGGGTGGGATCGTCCGGGTTCCGAAAGAGCATCGAGTCCATCGGATGCCAGCCCGAGTTCCCATACCGCTCGATCCAAGCGGCCGAGAGCTCTCCGTCCTGTCGCTCGGTGGCGACCCGATAGTAAGGCGTGAGCAGCCAACGGAAGCAGGCGACGGCCTGCTCGGCGTCCTCGTAGTGGCCGTGCCAGTCGCCCGAAGACACGGTGTAGCCCTCTTCCTCGTCGTGCAGGGCAACCGTGAACGCCCCTTCCGACTCGGCGACGACGGCGACCTTCCCCTCGTCCGTGTGGAGGTGGAGATCGTTGCGGGCCAAGCTCCAGGCGAGTCGCGCGAGGGTCGGGGAAAGACGATCGTCATCTTCCCGGCTGAAACGAAACGCCTCGTCGCCGTCCTCTAGCCTTCCCTTCCAAACGGCGTCCACCGACCATCGGGGCGGATCGTTCCGGTCCCAGGCGGCGATGCGGCGCAGGTCGTGTTCGGCAGAGGCGACCGCCGCCTCACGCGCCTCCCTCACGTTCGAGGCCGGGACGTAACGATCGACCGTTCCGCCTCCGACCTCGCCTCCTTTCTGAAGGGTCATCCGGGGTCCGAGAAGATTGAGACGGACTCCCCAGATCTCAGCTTTGGTCCACGGCCAGCGCACAGAAGATTGTGCACGCGCATTCCTGAGCAAATTCTAAAAATAACCGATCATCTTGTGACTCTTAGAGAGCCCACAGGGTATTTGTTTAGTCCTGCTCTGCGCTGAGCGATCTCTAAGTTCGAGGTGTCCATGTCTCCCAACCTCCGTAAAGACCTCCTTTCGTCGATCGTCGTGTTTCTCGTCGCGCTTCCCCTTTCCCTGGGAATCGCCCTCGCTAGCGGCGCGCCCGTCATCGCCGGGCTGATCGCCGCCGCCTGCGGCGGTATCGTCGTTGGGCTTTTCGGTGGGGCTCCCCTGCAGGTCAGCGGCCCGGCGGCCGGACTCACGGTGATCGTGTTCGGGACCGTCCACACCTTCGGCTGGGCGACGACCTGTCTGATCGGTCTCGTCGCGGGCGTGATGCAGATCGCCCTGGGCTGGATGAAGGTCGCCCGCGCCGCGCTGGCGATCACCCCGGCGGTGGTCCACGGGATGCTCGCGGGCATCGGCCTGACCATCGCGCTCGCCCAAGCCTGCGTGGTGTTCGGCGGCAAGGCTTCCGCGACCGCGCTCGCGAACGTCACCCACCTACCGGGACTCGCGACGAACGGCCATCTGCCTTCGATTCTTCTCGGCGCGCTGGCGATCGCGATCCTGATGGTCTGGCCGAAGCTGCCGAAGTCGGTTCGCACCGTGCCGGGGCCGCTCGTCGCGGTGATCGTTCCTACGATCATCTCGATCGCGGGGAACTTCACGATGGCGCGGGTCGACCTTCCCGAGCGCCTGACGGAAGGCTTCGTGTTCCCGACGGTACCGCCCGTCTCGATGTGGGGCGGCGTGTTCGCCGCCGCCGCGACGATCGCCCTGGTCGCCAGCGTCGAGTCGCTCCTGAGCGCGGTCGCGACGGACAAGATGCACAACGGCCCGCGCGCCGACCTCGACCGGGAGCTGATCGGACAGGGGGCGGCGAACCTCGTTTCCGGCGCCCTCGGGGGCCTGCCCGTGACCGGCGTCATCGTCCGCTCCTCCGCGAACATCGCGTCGGGCGCGACCTCGCGCCTTTCGGCGATCCTGCACGGCGTCTGGATCGTCGCCTTCGTCGCCCTCTTCGGCGCGCACATCGAGAAGATTCCTCTCGCCGTCCTCGCCGGTCTCTTGGTGCACGTCGGCCTCCGCCTCGTGTCGATGCACCACATCAAGGACCTCGCTCGCCATCGAGAGCTTCCGGTGTACGTCGTCACCGCCCTCGGCGTCACTTTCCTCGGCCTTCTCACGGGCGTCGCCATGGGTCTCGCCCTCTCCTTCGGTATCCTCCTTCGCCGAATGGGTCAGGTCCGCATCGAGACGAAGACGTCGGAAGACGGTATCCGCATCCTCGTCGACGGAACCCTCACGTCCCTGACCGTCCCCAAGCTCGTCCAGCGGCTCTCCGCCGTCCCGCAAGGCGCGACGGTCGACATCGACCTTCACGTCGACTTTATGGACCACGCCGCTTTCGAGGCGCTTCACGATTGGGAGGCGAGCTACGTGCGCAAGGGCGGCTCGGTCAACGTCATCGAGCACCGGGAGGATTGGTACGAGGGTCGCCAAACCTCCACGCCTCGCGTTCAGAAATCCGGCCTCTCGCTCGAACCGGCGGAAGCGGCCTGATTTCCGTCGTCCGCCTCGATCCGTCACAAGCGCCACGCGGATCGAGGCTTGGTCCATCCGTGTAGAAAGCTATCGGCCCTCCGGCGACGTTCGTCGCCGGAGGGCCGACGTCGTGCTCAGCGCCTCTAGCCAAGCGTTCCTCCTGGTTCTATAGCCGAGTTTCGGACGAAGAATCGTCCGAAAATAGGGCGACCTTTTCTTAATGAACCCTCAGCTATAGCGATCCGACCCTCGCGGAGGTCACAATCTGGATATGCGCGATGATTCGCTCGACAGCTTGATCAAAGGCGTCAAAGACTACCAGGAGGGCACGTTCAGCCAGCACCGGGAGACTTTCGAGAAGCTCACCGAAGGCCAGAAGCCCAAGGCGCTTTTCATCACCTGCTCGGACTCCCGCGTCGACCCTACGACGGTGACGGGTTCGAGGGCCGGCGACCTGTTCATCATCCGCAACGCGGGCAACATCATCCCGCCCTACGGCGCGACGAACGGAGGCGAGGGCGCGACCGTGGAGTACGCCCTGATGGCGCTGAACATCCAGAACATCATCGTGTGCGGCCACTCCCACTGCGGCGCGATGCAGGGCCTCATGTCGGACGGGGGGCTTGAGAACCTGCCCAACGTGGCGAGCTGGCTGGGCCATGCGCGCACCACGCGCCTCGTCATCAAGGACCGCCACCCGGACCTCACCGGCGAGCCGCTCGTGGTCCAGGCGGGGCGGACGAACGTGCTCGTGCAGCTGGACAACCTCAAGACCCACCCCTCGGTCGCCCTGCGGCTCGCACAGGGGAAGCTGAAGCTCCACGCCTGGATCTACACCTTCGAGAGAGGCGAGATGCTCAGTTACGATCAGGCTTCCGGCGAGTGGAAGCCGCTGCAGGGCGCTCCCGAGCTGGACGCTCCCGTAGCGGACGCCTGAGACCGACGCGAAGCGGGCAGGAGCCGAAAGGGCCGGAGCGAGACGTTCGTCTCGCTCCGGCCCTTTCGGTTCGGTAAGCCCACCCCCACGCGCTGAAAGGGGCGCGCGGGAGGAAGACGACCCTACTTCGTCTTGACCTTGACCGGCCCGAGGACCGGGTCCTTCTCGTCGCCCTTGGGCACGCGCGGCGGGAAGCCGTTCAGCTGGCGCCAGAGCTCGAATCCGAGCGGAACGCGGTCCAAGATCACCCAGCCGAACGCTTTCGCTCCCGGACGGAGCACGGCGGGATCGGGCCAGGCTTGGTCCGTGCGCCCGCCTACCAGCCGTTGGCGATCCTGCCGGATCACGACGCGGAAGCGCGAGAGGCCGTCGTCCACGGGGTCGACGAAGAGGACGCGCCCGCCGAACGTTCCGATGGAGGGCCCGGTCATGCCCGCGATCTGCAGCGCGGGGAAGCCCGCGAACTGAAGGCGCACCGGGCGTCCCGGCCGCACGAGCGGCGCGTCGTTGTCGCTCAGGTACAGCTCGACGATGCGGTCCGCCGTGAGGGGCACGAGGGTCGCGAGGATGTCGCCCGCCTTGACGGTCGCTCCCGGGCCGACCTTGCTGAGACGCACGAGGCGCCCGCCGCGCTGGGCGCGGATCTCCTGCTGCCGGGTTCGGGCGCCGAGGTTGGCCAGCTCGATCTCGACCTTTCTCAGCTCGGCGGCGTTCTTCGCCACCGTCTCACGGGCCGACTGGACGTCGGCGCCCGCCCGGCTGAGCCCGGCGGTAAGATCGTTTTCGAGCTTGGAGAGGTTGAGCCCCGCGTTCGTCACATCGCGAACCGCGACGTCGACGCTCTGCTGGGCCTGACGGACCGCCGCCTGGGCCCGTTCCGCCTCCAGGCTCGCTTGGTCCCGCGCGAGGTCGCCCAGGCGGAAGTCGCGGTTCGCGATGTCGCGCGCCGCGCGCGCCCGCACCAGCTCCGTCTCGGCGCTCACGAGGTCGTTCTCGGCGAACTCGTCGTCCTGCTTGGACCGTAGCCCCTGGGCATAGAGGGCGGCGATGCGCGCGCGGCGGATCCGCATCGTGTCGCGCTTGTTCTCCGCCGCCTTCACCGCCTGGTCGGCCTGCTCGATCCGCTCGCGCGCCTGGAGCGCACGCTCGCGCGCCGAGGCGATCGCGACCTCCCGGGCGATGCGGGCGGTCTGCTGAGACGCCCGCAGGGCCTCCTGCAGCCCGTTGCGGCGACTCTCCGCCTGGCCGATCGCCTGACGTCCCGCCCCCAGTGCGGCGTCGCGCGCCGTCTCCAGCGCGGCGCGCTGGTCTTGCAGCTCGCCCACGCGGCGCTCGGACTCCAGCTGGCCCTGCGCGATGAGGTTGCGCTGCTCGCGCAACCGACGCGGCTGCTCCTCATCGAGGAACTTCGAGTCGATGTCCTCGGTGCGAACGAGCAGGTCGCCCTCCTTCACGGTCTGGCCCTCCTGCACGAACCACTTCACGATGCGGCCCGGGATCTGCGCCTCCACCGTCTGCGGCCGGTCCATCGCGGAGTAGACCGCGACCTCGCCGACGCCCGACACGTTCTGCTGCCAGGGGACGAACGCGAGGGCCGACACGATCGCGACGACGACGAGTCCTGCGCGCAGGAAGGCGCGCTTCGGACGGTGATGGCTCGCCACGCGGCCCATGCTGCGCGTCATCGGGCCACCTCCGGCTCAAGGCTGCCCGAAAGGTAGGGGAAGAGCGAGCGGAACTCGGGAATCCGAGCGACCTTCTTGGGATCGCCGTTTCCGACGAGCTTTCCACCGGCGAGCACCCAGACGCGGCTCGCCCGCGCGATGATCTCCGGCTCGTGGGAGACGTCGAGAAGGGTCCAGCCGTTCTCGGGGGCCAACAGCCGGTCGAGGATGGCCGAGGCGAGCCTTTCCTCGATGCCCGCCAGCCCTTCGTCCAGGATGAGGAGGCGCGGGCGGTCGACGACGGCCCGCGCGATCAGGATCTGCTGGGCGAGACCCCGCGAGACGTTCAGGCCGCCGCTGAGCAGGGGCGTCTCGAGGCCGCCGGGGAGATCGTTCAGGCCCGTCATCTCGGCGGCCCAGCGCACGTCCTCGATGGTCACGTGCTCCCGCCCCAGTTGGATGTTCTCCCGCACGGTCCCGTCGATCAGCTCGCGGGCGTCCGACACCAGCCCGACCTCCCGGCGCAGCGAGTCCAGGGTCACGCTCCGGAGCTCGGCGCCGTCGATCTCGATCGTTCCCTCGTCGGGCGTCTCCAGGCCGCAGAGCAGGGCGACGAGGGTGGACTTGCCCGCGCCGTTGCCGCCCACGAGGCAGGCCCGTTCGCCGGGCTCGAAGGTGAGCTCGACGCCATCGAGCACGGGGCGGACGGGGTCGTAGCCGAAGCGGACGCCGCGCACCACCACCCGCGCGCCGGAGCCCGGCGACCGTTCGGGAAGCGCGACGCCCGAGGTGCGCTCCGTAGCGAGGTCCGTCAGGTGGCCCGTCTTCTCGAAGCCCGCGAGCAGGTCGAAGAAGGTCTCGTTGTGGCGGACGAGCTTGTCCAGCGAGGTCAGGACCAGGGTGATGATGACCTGGGCCGCCACGAGCTGGCCGAGCGTGAGGGAACCCTCGAGCACGAGCCGTCCGCCGATGGCGAGCAGCCCCGCGCTCGCGAAGGCGCTGAGCACGAAGTAGCCCGCCAGTTGGCGGCGGCACACCCGGAAATGGGCCTCGCGGACGTCCAGGTAGGCCAGCGCCTCATCGTCCGTGCGCGTCGCCACGTGACCGCCCGCCCCGTGCATCTTGAGCCCGACGTGGCCGCGCGCGATCTCCTCGAGCCAGCCCGCCACCCGGTACTTCGCCGAGGATTCGCGCAGGCTCGTCCGGAGTCCCCCGACGCCCAGCAGGAGGAGCCCAGACGTGAAGACCACGACGATCCCGACCGCGAGAAGCAGGAAGGAGGGGTTGAAGATGCCCAGCACGACCACGCCGACGATCGCCTGGGCCAAGGCCGCGAGGCCGTCGACGAGCATCTTGCTCAGCGACTTCTGGATCGTCAGCACATCGAAGAAACGGTTGGCGAGCTCGGGAGCGTACTCCTCCCGCAGAGCGGAGAGGCGCACCCGCGTCAGGCGGTCGGACACGTCGAGCGCGGTCCGCACGAACACGCGCTGCTGGAGCCGCTCCACAAGGCCGTACTGCATGAGCTGGAACAGACCGGCGGTCAGGAGGCCTCCGAACACGAGGAGGGTGAGCACGATCACCGGCTGCAGGAAGATGCCGGCGGAGAGCGTGTTCACGAGGGCCTGCAGCGCGAGGGGAACCGCGAGGGTGAGGAGCGCGATCGCGAACGCGTAGAGGGAGAGCACGACGATGTCCGCGCGCTCCAAGCGAAGAAAAGCCCCGAACCGGCCAAGTGGCGTGGGGGAGTTGGGATGGGTCATGGGGTGAGCAACTCTCCGGTGGCCGCGCGGAAGGCCGCTACGGACTGGTGGTATTCGGCGAGGGCGTCGACGACGCGCGAGTCCGCCTCGGCGGCCGCGCGCTCGCGCTGGTTCAGAAGGAAGAGGGTGCCTTCCCCCAGCTCGAAGCCGCGCCGCTCCATTCGGAGCAGGCGACGGGCCTCGGTCTGCTCGCGGCGCGCGGCTTCCAGGCGCTCTAGGGAGAGCCGGGTGGCGGAGAGAGCGTCGGCCACCTCCGCGCGCACGGCGAGAAGCAGTCCCTGCCGGTCGAGATCGATCTTGCGCAACCGGGCCTGCGCGTCCTCGCGCCGTCCGTTCGCCACGTTCTGCCGAAGGGGGATCGAGTACGTCAGGCTCAGCTTCGGCGTCGGTCCGACGCCGAGCGGCCCCGTGTCGTAGCCGGCGGTCAGGCTCAGGTCGAGGATGGGCTTGCGGACGTTGTCGGCGAGGGCGAGGTCGTACTCGACGATCCGGCGCATCAGGGTGATGGCCCCGAACTCGGGTCGGCGCCGCTCCGCCTGGGCCTCCGCCTCCTCGGCGGAGACCACGGGCGTCTGCGGCGCGGGCAGGGGAGGCGGCGCGCCGGGCGGTCCGTTGAGAAAGACCGAGAGCCGGATCGCCGCCTTCTGAAGATCGCGCTCGGCCTGCGCCTCGAGCCCTTCACGGCGACGGGTTTCCGCGCGCGCTTCGACGACGCTCATCTCGCGCTCGTCGCCCGCCTCGAAGCGGCGGCGCACCTGGTCCTCGCGCTGCCTCGCCAAGGCCGTCAGTTCCCGGGCGATGCCGAGGCGCTCGCCCGCGGCGACCCACCCCCAGTAGGCGGTCGCCCCGTCGCGGAGGATGCCCAGGCGGTAGGTGGAGACGTTCCGCTCGGCGTAGGGGATCGACAGTTCGGCCTGCCGTAGGGCGACGCTCTTCTCGTTGATGCCGAGATCGCGCAGGAGCGGCAGGCGGACGCCCACGTAGTACTCGCCCGTCTCTCCGGTCGCGCTGAGCGGCGATTTGGGCACGCCTCCGTTCAGGCGCGAACCGGCGAAGTAGGTGAGGCCGGAGGGGGTGAGCCATTGCAGGCTCGGGTTGAGGGCCGTGTAGTCGTACGCCTTTCCCCGGCTGCTCGGCGTGTTGTACCGCATGGCCTCGTAGGTGAGAGTGAAGCTCGGATCGAAGGCGCCCCGCCTCTCGCGCGCCTTGCCGGCGGCGCTCGCGAGATCCTGTCGCACCGCCGCGAGCCGCGGGTAGGCGGCGTCGATGCGCCGCAACGCCCCGTCGAGCGAATCGGTCGACAGGGCCTGCAACAGACCGAGGCCGATCCCGATGGGAAGCGAGAAGCTCAGCGGCCTTCTCCTTGCCACCCGGCGGGATCGGCGTACCGGAGGGGCACGCGCGTACGGCGATCCGGG
>Ga0160428_1000649_pt1 | contig 35170 bp, 30 predicted proteins | sample SolpanmetagenomM_FD_108198 | JGI IMG/M metagenome (GOLD analysis project Ga0160428, IMG submission 108198) | Solar panel surface microbial communities from Lawrence Berkeley National Laboratory, California, USA - M | ecosystem: Engineered > Built environment > Solar panel > Unclassified ... | reverse complement strand
CGCGCTGTTCGCCGCGATGGCCGGATCGAGCCCGGCGACCTGCTCGGCGATCGGCTCGGCCGGAATCCCGGAAATGCGCAAGCGCGGCTACTCGCCGGGTTTCGCAGCCGGGATCATCGCGGCCGGCGGTACGCTGGGCATCCTGCTGCCGCCCTCGATCACGATGATCCTCTACGCGGTGGCGGCGGAGCAGTCGCTCGGGCGCCTGTTCCTCGCGGGGATCGGGCCGGGGCTGCTGCTCGTCGGTCTGTTCGCGACTTGGTCGATGATCCGGTTCCGGTCCGAATACGCCACCGCGAAGGCGATCCTGGAGAACGGCGGCCCGACCTCGCCGATCCTCACCGATGACCAGTACAGCATGGCGCAGCGCTTCTCGACGCTGCCGCGGGTCCTGCCCTTCGTGGTCCTGCTCACCGGCGTGATGGTGGCGCTCTACGGCGGCTATGCCACGCCCTCGGAGACCGCCGGCCTCGGCGGCCTGCTGGCCCTCGGGCTAATCGCCGCCATCTACGGCGTGTGGCGGTTCCGCGACGTCAGCCCGATCCTGACGGCGACGCTGCGGGAATCGACCATGCTGATGCTGATCATCGGCATGTCGCTGCTCTACGCCTACGTGATGAGCTACCTGCACATCTCGCAGGCGGCCGCGCAGGCGATCGTGGCGATGCAGCTCTCGCCCTGGCTGCTTCTGCTGACGATCCTGGCGCTGGTGATCGTGCTGGGCTTCTTCCTGCCCCCCGTCTCGATCATCCTGATGACCGCGCCGATCATCCTGCCGCCGCTGAAGGCCGCCGGATTCGACCTCGTCTGGTTCGGCGTGGTGATGACCATCACCATGGAGATGGGCCTGATCCACCCGCCGGTCGGCCTCAACATCTTCGTCATCAAGAACATCGCGCCGGACATCCCGCTGTCGGACATCATCTGGGGCACCCTGCCCTTCGTGCTGCTGATGGCGGTGGCGATTTTCATCCTCTGCCTCGTGCCGGGGATCGCCATGTGGCTGCCGGACCTGCTGCTGGCCTCGACGCGGTAGGATCCCGAGCGTCCGCCGCGGATCTCCCTCTGCCCTCCGTGGGGGAGGGAGAGCGCTCTTCCGCGGCGCCTCGACCTTGGCGGCGAAGATGCGAGGTCCGTGCGCCGGCCGGCGAGATCACCGCTTCGTCATCGCGCGGAGCGATCGGCGAGCCGCTCCGTCCCTCGCGAAGCGTCCTCGAAGCGTCCTCGAAGCGTCGTAGGATGAAGGACTGGTCGGCCGGCGGCGGCGAGGTGCGTCCTCGTGCGATCGTCACGGTCGCGTCCGCGGGAACGGATGCCCAGGTCGCCGCGCACCGCGCCAAGACCCGCACCCCGGCCTCGCTGCGGGCTATCGTATTCGCCGTATCAGGATCGTTCATGAGTCTCGCATCGGTCCGGGCCTTCTTCGCCGAGAGGTCGCCCGACATCGCGGTCGTGGAACTGGACACCCGGACCGCCACCGTCGCGGAAGCCGCGGTCGCCCACGGCGTGGACCCGGCGCAGATCGCCAAGACGCTTTCGCTCCGGGTCGGCGATCAGGTCGTCCTGGTGGTGACCCGCGGGGATGTCCGCCTCGACAACAGGAAGGCGAAGGCAGTGCTCGGCGGCAAGGTCCGGATGCTCGATCTCGACGCGGTCGAGGCGATCACGGGCCACCCGGTCGGCGGTGTCTGCCCGTTCGGGCTCGCCGCTCCGCTACGCATCTACTGCGACGTCTCGCTCAAGGCGTTCGACGCGGTGGTTCCGGCCGCGGGCAGCGCCTGCAGCGCCGTCCGCATCGCGCCGGAGCGCATGGCCGCGCTCACGGGCGCCACCTGGGTCGATGTCTGTCAGGCACCGGGCTGAGCGCCGCGCTCAGCGCCCGGTCCAATTGGGCGGGCGCTTGCCGAGGAACGCCTCCATCCCCTCACGGAAGTCCTGGCTCATGTAGCACATCAGGATGAGGTCATCGCCCGGATGCGACGCGCCCTCTTCCGGCGCCTCCTCCTCGGCGAGGCGCCGCAGCCCCTCCTTGGTGGCCTGCATGGTGAGCGGCGCGTGCCCGGCCAGGAGCTGCGCCAGCGCATCGACCCGCTCGGTAAGCGCGGCGCGATCTTCGACGACCTCGCCGATCAGCCCGATCGACAGGGCCTCCTCGGCTCCGACGAGCCGCGCGGTGAAGATGATGTCCTTGACCCGGGCCGGGCCTATGAGGTCGGACAGCCGCTTGAGGTTGCCCTGGCTCAGACAATTGCCCAGCGTCCGCGCGATCGGGAAACCGAAGCGTGCGTCGCGGGTGGCGACGCGCAGGTCGCAGGCGGCCGCGATGGCCGCGCCGCCGCCCGTGCAGGCGCCCGCGATCGCCGCGATGGTTGGCACCCGGAGTCGCTCCAGGGAGCCCAGCACCCGGTCCATGAAGCGCTCGTAGCCCAGCGCGTCCTCGGCCGTGTTGAAGCTGCGGAACTGGGCGATGTCGGTTCCGGCCGCGAAGGCCTTGTCGCCGGCACCCGTGATGATCAGCGCCTTCACGGCCGGGTCGTCGGTGATCGCTTCGCAGCAGGTGATCAGGCCCTGATACATCGCGAAGGTCATCGCGTTGCGGGCCTGGGGCCGGTTGAGGACGATCCGGGCGATGCCGGCTTCGTCCGTCGTGAACAGCAGCTCGTCTGTCGCGGGCGCGGCTTGCATGGCACGGTCTCCGTTCGGCGGGGTCAGGCGACGGTCTCGCGGACCACACCCCGTGCGATCAGGCCGTCGATCTCGGCGGCCGCGTAACCGGCCTCCGCGAGGATCGCCCGGGAATGCTCGCCGAGCAACGGGGCAGGCCCGTGCACGCGACCGGGCGTGGCGGAGAATTTCACAGGCAGCCCCAGCGTCTTCATCCGGCCGACGCGGGGATGATCGACCTCGACCACCATCTCGCGGGCCAGCGTCTGCGGATCCCGGTGCATGGCGTTGACGTCGAGCACCGGGCCGGCCGGCACACCGCCGGCCTCCAGGCGCGCCAGCCACTCCGCCGAACCGTGGGCGCGGAAGACCGGGGCGAGGGTCGCGGCGAGTTCGTGCCGGTTGGCCATCCGGTCCCGGTTCAGCGCGAACCGGGGATCCTCACCGAGCGCCTCGGCGCCGATCGCCTTCAGGAGCCGCAGCCAGTTGGTCTGGTTGGCCGCCCCGATGGTGATCCAGCCATCGGCGGTCTCGACCGCCTCGTAGGGCGCGTTGAGCGGGTGGGCCGAGCCCATCGGCCCGGGCGCGATCCCGGTCGCCATGGCGATGGCCGACTGCCAGTAGGTGTGGGTGATCCCCGCCTCGAACAGCGAGGTGTCGACGGCCTGGCCCTGTCCCGTCCGGAGCCGGTTCGCGTAGGCCGCCAGGATGCCCATGGCCGCCAGGATGCCGGCGGTGATGTCGGTCACGGGCGGTCCGCACTTCATCGGCGGCCGGCCGGGCCCCTCCCCGGTCACCGACATGAGCCCGCTCATGCCCTGCGCGACGAGATCGAAACCGGCGCGATCAGCGTAGGGCCCGGTGCGGCCGAAGCCCGATAGCGAGCAGTACACGAGTTCCGGGAACTCCTGGCGCAGGGTCTCGTAGCCGATCCCGAGGCGCTCCATCGTGCCGCCCCGGTAGTTCTCGATCAGCGCATCGGCCCCGCCGAGCAGGCGCCGCAGCACGGCCACGCCGTCCGGATCCTTCAGGTCGAGACTGATCCCGCGCTTGCCGCGGTTCATCATCATGTAAGCGGCGCTCTCACCCTCCAGGGCGGGCGGAACCGTGCGACGGGTGTCGTCGCCGTCCATCTTCTCGACCTTGATGACCTCCGCGCCCATGTCGGCGAGCATCAGCCCGCAGACCGGGCCGGCCATGATGTGGGCGAGTTCGATCACCCGCATCCCCGCGAGCGGACCGGACCGCTTCGTCGCGCCCGCCATGGCGCCTACTCCCCGGCCGGGACGGTGGCCGCGGGACCGACCGGCGGCGTGACGGGATCCACGAACTCCCGCTCGGGATGCATCGTGAAGGCGAGCCCGGCCCCGAGCAGGCACAGGCCGATGGAACCGACGAACGGCAGCGTCCAGCTCCCCGTCAGGTCGACGATGACGCCGAAGACGATCGGCGAGACGATCGCCGCGAGGGCCGAGCCGGTGTTCATCAGGCCGCTGGCGGTGCCGGCATATTTCGGCGCGATGTCCATGGGCACGGACCAGATCGGCCCGATCACCAGCTCGGCGAAGAAGAAGCCGGAGGACAGGAGCAGCGCCACCAGGGTCAGGTCGCGGGTCATGAACACGCCCGCTAGGCTGGCTGCCGCGCCCAGGAAGCCGACGACGATCACCGACAGGCGGGCGAGCTTCACGTTGCCGGTCCGGTGCAGGATGGAGTCGCTCATCAAGCCGCCAACCGTGTCGCCCACCACGCCGGCGAAGAAGACGCCGGAGGCGAACAGGGCCGAGTTCTTCAGATCGAGGCTGTAGTTCTCCTTGAAGAAGCTGGGCAGCCACCCGAGGAACAGCCACAGCGTCCAGCCGTAGCAGAAGTAGGTGATGCTCACCGGCAGCATCCGCTTGGTCAGGGCGCCCCACGGCACGCTCTGCTTCGCGCCGACCTTGCGGGGCTCCGGCAGCGTCTCGAGTTCGGCGCGGGTGATCGCCGGATGGTCGGACGGGTCGTCACGGAAGTAGAGCCACCAGGCCACCACCCAGAAGAAGCTGACGGCGCCGAGGATCACGAAGCTGGTGCGCCAGCCGAAATGATAGATCAGGAAGGCGACGATCGGCGGCGCCACCGCGTTGCCCAGCCGCGCGAAGGCGTGGGTGATCCCCTGTGCGAAGCCGCGCCGACCGGGCGCCGTCCAGTTCTGCATGGCCCGGGTGGCCGTCGGGAAAGTCGCGCCCTCGCCGAAGCCCAGGAGCACGCGGGCCATGAACAGGCTCACGAGGCCGCCGACCATGCCGGTCAGGATCGTGGCCGTCGCCCAGATCACGCCGCAGGCGAGCAGCGTCCGCCGCGCGCCGAACTTGTCGCCGACGGAGCCGCCGATCACCTGGAAGATCGCGTAAGGGTACGCGAAGGCCGACAGGATCAGGCCGAAATCGGTCTTCGACATGCCGAACTCGCGCATGATCTCCGCGCCGGCCGTCGCGATGTTCACCCGGTCCAGGTAGGTGATGAAGTACATCACGCAGAGCAGGCCGAGCACGCCGTTCGTGGCGCTGAAGCGCTTCGACATCGACCGTTCCTCCCAGGGTGGGCACCGCGCAGGGTCGCCCGGCGCCTCGACCACGCGGTCGGGCGCTCTCTCGTAATGCATTATTCAAACGCGTCGCGAGGCAGAAGGCAACCGTTGAACTGACCGCGACGCGCGAATTGGTCGGGCACCGCAACGGGAAACGGGGACCGCGAGGGTCCCCGTTCCAGGTCCTCCTCTAGCGGCGGGACGCGATCCGCTCAGGCTGTGGCGGGGCGAAGCTGGCCCTGCTCCGCCTCGGCCGCGGTGCCGAGCGCCTTGCCGCGCGGACCGACCCAGCTTCCGACCCACTTGCGCTGCCACAGCGCCAGGCAGCCGAGCACGATCGCCGCGAAGGCCGCGTAGCCGATGAAGCCGTACGAGAACGATCCGGTATATTGCTTGGACAGGCCCATGACGTTCGGCAGGATCGCGCCGCCGAGGGCACCGACCTCGCCGATCATCGAGCCGGCCACCGCCGTGTTGTTGGGCCAGCGCAGGGGGACGAGCTGGAACAGCGCGCCGTTGCCCGCCCCGAGAGCCGCGAAGCACAGCATGAACAGGAGCGTCGTGAGGGCGAGGGACGGGGTCGCGGTCAGCGACAGGAACGTGGCGATCGCCGCGAGCAGCACGACCGACAGGACCGCGATGCCGCCCATCCGGTCGGCGAAGTAGCCGCCGACGATCCGGATGCCCGACCCCATGAAGGCCGCCAGCATGGTCAGGCGCCCGGCTTCGACCTTCGTCACGGCGAACTGCTCGTAGAAGAAGGTCGGAAGGAAGTTGGAGAGGCCGACGAAGCCGCCGAAGGTGATGACGTAGATCAGCGAGAAGGCCCAGCCGTCCTTCGTGAACAGGCAGGAGACGTGCTCCTTGAACGACTGGTGCTCGGCATCCGGCGGTTCCTTCGCCAGGACGATCATGACGACGAGCGGCAGCAGCATCACGACGCCCGCGAAGGCGTAGGTGGTCTGCCAGCCGTAGGCCTGGGCCAGCGGCGGAGCGAACAGCACCGCCAGCACGGTACCGGAATTCCCGGCCCCCGCGATGCCCATGGCCAGCCCCTTGTGCTCGGGCGGATACCAGCCCGAGCCGAGCGACAGCGCCACGCCGAAGGACGCGCCGGCGATGCCGAGCAGCACGCCCATGGCGAGCACGTCGTTGTACGAGGAGACGAACAGGTAGCCGTAGGCCATCGCCAGCATGATCACGCCCATCTCGGTGATCGCGGCGTTCTTGCGGCCGATATACTGGGCCAAAACCCCGAGCGGGAAGCGCATCAGCGCGCCGGCCAGGATCGGCAGCGAGATCATGAAGCCGGTCTGGGCCGGCGTGAGCTTGTAGGTCTCGGTGATGAACGGACCCATGGCCCCGTTCAGGACCCAGATGGCGAAGCAGAAATCGAAGTAGAGGAACGCCGCGAACAGCGTCGGGGGGTGACCCGACTTCATCACTGTCTTGAAGCTGGCCATAGCTGGTGCTCGTCTTGAGTGGGCGAACCGTCACGCGGTCGCTCATGCCGGGGAACCGGACTCACACCGTCCGCTGTTGGAGCGTCGTTGCTCCCGGCCGCATCAGGCGCGGCCCCTCCGTCATTGCAGCAAGCGTGCCAAGCTTCCGGTCTGCGGAGCCGGCACCGCGGCGACGCGGCGTCTGGCCGGCGCCGGATCAGCCGGTGCCCGCAATCCGGGCAGGCGTTGCCGAGCAAACGGGCGGCGCACCGCGCAGCGGGCCTCAGACCATTGAGGCGCAGCAGCAACACCCATGGGGAGAAAGCGATCGAGAGTCCCGGCGAACGCCCCGATATTCCCTCCTGCAACTTGGCGGCGATGCGCGATATTTGCTAAGCCGCGGATTGAGCTGCCCCACGACTTCGTGCGTGCCGGCTCGATCGCGCGCCGTCGCAGAAGCCGGTGTCGCCATCCAGGGAAATCCGTACGATGTCCGTCCCAATCCGCCGCCTTCTCCTGGCCGGCTTCGCCGTTCTCGCCCTCGCCTCGACCGCCGAGGCCCAGGGCCGTGGACCGGTCGGAGAATCCGGGATCGACGGGTTCGGCGACGACGGACAGCTCTACCGGGATCAGAACGGCGCGTATTACGTCCGGCGCGGCGATCGTTACCTGCCCTACACGGGGCGCACCGACTTCGTCCGCCCGACCCCGGGCGCGCCCCCGGCCGCCCCCCCGCCGGCCGCGGGTCTGGACGCTCCCCTGTCGGAGCCGGCCCGTCCAGGCGCGGCACCGGGCGCCCAGGGATTGTCACCGCTTGAGGCCGCCAAGGCCAAGGCGGTGCTTCGCGCACCCGACAACGAGCCGATCGACTACGCCAAGGCCTATGGGCCGATCGCCGACGACGTGTTCCCGGTCCAGGCCTTCAATTACAAGAAGATGAACCCCGCCTACCTCCGGCAGGAGATCGCTTACCGCGGGCCCTACGAGCCGGGCACGATCATCGTCGACCCGCGGGCGCACCAGCTGACGCTGGTCGAGGAGAACGGCCGGGCCCGGCGCTACGGTGTCGGCGTGGGCAAGCAGGGCTTCTCGTGGTCCGGCAGCGCCACGGTCAATTCCAAGCAGGCCTGGCCGGACTGGTACCCCCCCAAGGAGATGATCGCGCGCAGCCCGAAGCTCGCCGGCGAGGTCGACAAGCTTCAGAGCGGCCTGGGCGTCGCGGGCGGCCTGCGCAATCCGCTCGGGGCACGGGCCATGTACCTCTGGCAGGGCAACAAGGACACGCTGTTCCGCATTCATGGCACGCTCGAGCCGTTCTCCATCGGCAAGAGCGTTTCCTCCGGCTGCATCCGGATGATCAACCAGGACGCCATCGACCTGTTCAGCCGCGTCAACGTCGGCAGCAAGGTCGTCGTCCTGAACTGAGGCCGCGCGGCAGCGGCCGCGCGACGCTTCAGCTGAGCCCGCGCCGGTGCTCCCCGAGGATCCGCCGGACGGTGCCGGCTTCCGACCGGTAGACCAGCGTTTCCGTCTGGATCCGGTCGGGCCGGAACCGCACGCCCCGCAGGAGCGCCCCGTCGGTGACGCCGGTGGCGGCCACGATCACGTCGCCGCTGACCAGATCGGTGAGGTCGTACTTCCGGTCGAGATCGGCGATGCCCATCTCCGCCGCGCGGCGACGGCGCTCGGACGTGTCGAGGATCAGGCGCCCCTGCATCTGGCCGCCGATGCACCGCATGGCGGCCGCCGCCAGCACGCCCTCGGGGGCGGCACCCGTCCCGAGATACAGGTCGATGCCGGTATCCTCGGGGCTCGCGGTGAAAATGATGCCGGCGATGTCGCCGTCCGAGATCAGGCGGACCGCCGCGCCCGCCGCCCGCACCTCCGCGACCAGGGCGGCATGCCGCGGCCGGTCGAGGATCAGCGCGGTGATCTGCTGCGGGTCGACACCCTTGGCACGGGCGAGCGCCGCGATGTTCTCGGTGGGGCTGGCGTCGAGATCGACGAGGCCCGCGGGATAGCCCGGACCGATGGCGATCTTCTGCATGTAGACGTCCGGGGCAGCGAGCAGCGAGCCGCGCTCGGCCATCGCCATCACCGCGATCGCGCCCGGCATGTCCTTGGCGCAGAGCGTCGTGCCCTCCAGCGGATCGACCGCGATGTCGACCTCGGGCCCGTCGCCCCGACCCAACGTCTCCCCGATGAACAACATCGGCGCCTGATCGCGCTCGCCCTCCCCGATCACGACGGTCCCGCGGATCGGCAGCAGGTTGAGTTCGTCCCGCATCGCGTCGACGGCTGCCTGATCCGCGGCCTTCTCGTCGCCTTTGCCGCGCAGGCGTGCGGCCGCGATGGCGGCGCGCTCGGTCACGCGGGCGAGTTCGAGGGCGAGCGTGCGCGGCACGCCGCGTTGCGCGGACCTGGGGGCGTCAGCCATCGTTTCCTGCCTCTGTCCGGGCCCGATCTTGAAGTCGGATCCCGGTTTGAACGCCGCCGGGCGTCGGGCGTTCAGTCTAAGGCCCGCTTACCGTGGTCGAATAACATGCATCAACCTGCGAATAGCACTCACAGGTTGTTTTACTCCCGCTCGATCCGGATGACCTGCGGGGGCTCGGCCAGCAGCCCGTCGTCGCCGATGGCGTCGAGCGCAGCCCGGATGTTGCCCTCGGTCGCCGCGTAGGTGATCAGCACGAGGGGCACGGGCCGCCCGGACCGCCCGCGTGGATCGGTGTCGGCACTCTCGGTCCGACGCTGCAGGATGCTCTCCAGGGAGATCTCCCGCTCGGCCATGCGCTGGGCGACACCGGCCGCGACACCGGGACGATCGTGGACAGTCAGGCGGATGTAGTAGCCGCCTTCGTGGCGCTGCATCTCGACCCGCTCGCTGGCGCTCATCGCCGAGGCCGGGATTCCGAAGGTGGCGCGCACGATGCCGCGGGCGACGTCGGCGATGTCGGCCAGAACCGCGGAGGCCGTCGCCTCGCCGCCGGCGCCGGGCCCGATGAGGGTCAATTCGCCGACCGCGTCGGCATCGATGGTCACGGCGTTGGTCACGCCCATGACCTGCGCGATCGCGGAGGATTTCGGCACCATCGTCGGGTGAACGCGCTGCTCGATCCCGGCCTCGGCCGCCTGCGCCACGCCGAGCAGTTTGATCCGGTAGCCGAGCTCGTCCGCCATGCGCAGATCCAGGGGCTGAACCCGAGAGATTCCCTCCACCGACACGCCGTCGGCATCGACGGCCGTGCCGAAGGCGAGGCTCGTCAGGAGCGCGAGCTTGTGCGCGGTATCGAAGCCCTCGACATCGAAGGTCGGGTCCGCCTCGGCGTAGCCCAGCGCCTGTGCGTCCTTGAGGCAGGCCTCGAAGGTGAGGCCCTCGCGCTCCATGCGGCTGAGGATGTAATTGCAGGTGCCGTTCAGGATCCCGTAGATGCGCGAGATCGTGTTGCCGGGCAGCCCCTCCCGCAGGGTCTTGATCACCGGGATGCCGCCGGCCACCGCCGCCTCGAAGGCGAGGGCCACGCCGTTCTCCTCGGCGAGCGCGGCCAGGGCCGCGCCGTGACGCGCCAGAAGGGCCTTGTTGGCGGTGACCACCGGCTTGCCGGCTCCGAGCGCGGCCTCGACGACCGCCTTGGCCGGGCCCTCCGCGCCGCCGATCAGCTCGACGACGCAGTCGACGTCGCCGGATCGCGCCAGCGCCACGGGATCGTCGAACCACGCCACGTCGGTGAGATCCAGGCCGCGGTCGCGGCTGCGGTCGCGCGAGGAGACCGCGGCGACGCGGATGTCGAGGCCGGCCGCAGCGAGCGCCGCGCGGCGGCGCTCGACCATCCGGACCACGGACGCACCGACGGTGCCGAGCCCGGCGATCCCGAGGCGAAAGCTCACTGTCATCACCCTTTCCGTGCCCGGGCAGCCGCGATGGACCGGGCGCCCGATGCGGCGCACTTCTGCAAGAATTCCGCACGGGCCGCAAGGAAACCGCCGGGCGCCCGGGACCGGCTCATCCGGCGGCCTCGCGATGACGGATGGCGGTCGCCACCAGCGCGTAGAGGACGGCCGCGTTCATGAGGTGCCAGAGCGCGTGCGTGCCCGTGGGCCACGCGGCACAGACTGCCTGATCGGCGGTGCGGGCAACCAGCGAGACCAGGAACAGCACGCCGATGCCGGCGAGCCGCCACCCGGTGTTGAGGATGCGCGCCTCGGGCCGGCCCAGCACGGCCGCGGCCATGCCGAACAGCGCGAGCAGGGCCGGCAGGTAATCGATCGAGCCGTTCGTCAGGCTCGAAACGTCGGCACCGGCCAGCCCGTCGAGCATCGGTGTCAGCGCGAAGCCGAACAGGACGAAACCGGCGGTTGCCGCGGCGACGCGCGTCGGACTGAGCCTCAGGAATCGACGCAGCGCCAGCGTCAGGTAGGCGTAGATGAAGAGCGCGATCGGGATCACGTCGGCGAGCAGCGCCGCGTAGATCGCCAGCGTGTGGAACAGGAACGAGCCGAGGCCGACCACGGCGATCAGGCCCGCGAGGGCGAGACAGGCGCGGTCCGGCGGCTCGGCCCTGAAGGCGCGCCGCGCCGAGGCGGCCGCCGCGAGCAGGAAGGCGCCGTTCGAGAGGGCGTTGGCCGGTTCGGCCCAGAAGCCCGGGTCGTTCCGCTCGCAATAGGCCCTGATCGGCTCGAACCAATCCATCCCGCGACCCTAGTATTCCGATCTTGCGCCGGGATGGCCTTGTCAGGGCGCGGCGAAGCGCGGATGACGGCGCGGCGGCGACCGGAAGCGAGGCGATGCGGATCACCACCTGGAACGTCAATTCGATCAAGCAGCGGCTGCCGCATCTCCTCGCCTTCCTGGAGGAGGCGCGGCCCGACGTGGTCTGCCTGCAGGAGTTGAAGTGCCAGGACGAAGCCTTCCCGCGCGCCGAGGTTGAAGCCGCCGGCTACGCGGTCGAGACGCTGGGTCAGAAGGCCTATAACGGCGTCGCGCTCCTGGTCCGGAAGCCCCTCGAGATCGCGCCGGATTCCCTCCGGCGCGGCCTGCCCGGCGACGCGTCCGACGAGCAGGCCCGCTACATCGAGGTGCTGGTGACCGGCACGGAGACGCGGCCGGTGCGGGTCGCGTCGATCTACCTGCCCAACGGCAACCCGGTGGACAGTCCGAAATATCCGTACAAGCTCGCCTTCCTGGAGCGTCTCCGGCTTCACGCCCGGGCGATCATGGCGGACGAGATCGCGGTGGTCCTGGCGGGCGACTACAACGTCATCCCCGAGCCCGCCGACGCAGCCGATCCCGAGGCTTGGCGCGGCGACGCCCTCTTCCTTCCCCAGAGCCGGGCCGCGTTCCGGGTCCTTCTGGCCGAGGGCTACACCGACGCCCTGCGCGCCTGCGATCCGCGCGACGGGCTCTACACGTTCTGGGACTATCAGGCCGGCTGCTGGCAGCGGAATGCCGGCATCCGCATCGACCACCTGCTGCTGTCGCCCCAGGCGGCCGACCGGCTGATCTCGGCCTCGGTGCAGAAGCACCTGCGCGGTCTCGACAAGCCCTCCGACCACGTGCCGGTGACGGTCGAACTCTCCGCCGGCTGAGTCCTGCCCTAGATTGCCGGGACGGGCCGGCGCAAGGTCGCGGCCGTGCCCTTCAATCCTGGGAGTTCCGCTTGATCGTCTATGGTACCGGCTATTCGCCCTACGTCCGCAAGGTTCTGGTCTCGCTCACCGAGAAGGGCGTCGCCTACGAGCACCGGCCGGTGATGTTTCACGCGCCGGATCCCGACTTCCAGGCGGCGAGCCCCCTGGGCAAGATCCCGGCCGTCGAGGTCGACGGGTTCAGGCTCGCGGATTCGTCGGCCATCCTCTGGTACCTCGAGCGCAGGCACCCGACGCCGGCCCTGGTGCCGACCGATCCGCAGGCCCTCGGCCGCGCGGTCTGGTTCGACAAGTTCGGCGATACCGAATTGTTCGGGAAGCTGATCGTGCCGTTCGTCGAGCGGGTGCTGAAGCCCAACATGATGGGTCAGCCCACCGACGAGGCCGCCGTCACCAAGGCCCTCGACAAGGACCTGCCGCCGCTGTTCGACTACCTGGAACGGCAGATCTCGGGCCCGTACCTCGTGGGCGACGCGTTCAGCATCGCCGACATCTCGATCGCCACCGGCTTCTACAATTTCCACGTGGCCGACGCGCAGGTCGACGCGGGCCGCTGGCCCAAGCTCGCCGGCTACGTCGCCGAAACCCTGGCACGCCCGTCCTTCCAGGCCGCGCAGGCCGCCAAGAAGGGCTGAGGATCGCGGATCAGGCGGCGGTCAGCGCCGCCGCCTGATCGAACCCACGGTCTGCAGCTGCGTCTGCGCCTCGGCGCGGTCGTCGTCGTTGGCGGCCGCCCAGTTCTTGTCGTAGAGCCCGACGATCCAATCGTCCTTGCGGCTCTCCGCGCCCTCGCGGGCCAGCGACAGCCACATCAGGCCCTTCACGCGCTGGATGGGGATCCCGCCGAGGCCGTTGACCAGCATGTCGCCGAGCAGCGCCTGCGCGGGGTGATGCCCCTTCTCGGCCGCAAGGTTGAACCAGCGCGCCGCCTGCCGCGGATCGGACTCGACGCCGGTGCCGTCGAGGTAGAGCCGGGCCAGATTGTACTGCGCGTTGGGGTCGCCGTAATACGACGCCGCGTAGTTGAACATGTCGTAGGCGCGCTCGGGGTTAGGGCGCACGTAGCTGCCCTTGATCCCCTCCAGGAAGTAGGTGCCGAGCGCCGTGAAGGCGCTGCCGAGGACCGCGGAATTCTGCGGATCGGGGCCGTCATCGGTGCTGGCGTCGGCGATCCGGGAGAAGAACTCGAACGCCTTCAGGTCGTCGTGGGGCACGCCGTCGCCCTCGGCGTACATCCGGCCGAGCTTCCACAGCGCCAGGGCATGACCCTGGCCCGCGGCGTATTCCAGCGCCCGTGCGGCGCCCTGCTTGTCGCCGGCATTGTACTCGCGCACGCCCGCCCGGAGCGCGTCCTTGGCCGACCGGTAGCCCTTGTCGGCCACGGGCACCTGAGCCGGGACCTGGACCGGCGTGCGGATGCTGGCATCGAGGGCCCGGGGCGCGGCCGTCGGCACGACGAGCAGGGCCAATGCCCAGGCCCCGGCGGCGATCCTGCCCGCGCGCCTGAGTCGGATCCGACCGGGATCGACCCCGGCCGGCGCCTGACGCCGGCTGAGGTCAGTCCTAGACGTCCGCATAGCTCTGCGTCTCCTTGGCCCCTCCCGGATGGGTGACGGCGCCGTACAAGGCCGGCCCGACGCCCTGCGCGTATTTCCAGAGATAGCCGGAGGTCGCGGCGTTGGTCCGCGGCGTCCAGGCTTTCCGACGTTCGGCGAGTTCCTCGTCCGAGAGAGCGACGTCGAGCGTGCCCTGGATCGCATCGAGGGTGATCATGTCGCCGTCGCGGATCAGGCCGATCGGACCGCCGACGGCAGCCTCCGGCCCGACATGGCCCACGCAGAACCCGCGGGTGGCGCCGGAGAAGCGCCCGTCCGTGATCAGCGCGACCTTGTCGCCCATGCCCTGACCGTAGAGGGCCGCAGTGGTGGACAGCATCTCGCGCATCCCCGGACCGCCGCGCGGCCCCTCGTAGCGGATGACCAGAACCTCGCCTTCCTTGTAGGTGCGCGCCTGCACGGCCTCGAAACAGGCCTCCTCGCCGTCGAACACGCGGGCCGGGCCGGTGAAGACCTGCTTCTCGGCGGCCATGCCGGCGACCTTCACGATCGCGCCCTCGGGCGCGAGGTTGCCCGTCAGGCCGACGACGCCCCCGGTCGCCGTGATCGGCTTGTTGGCGGGGTAGACGACGTCCTGGTCGGGATTCCAGGTCACGCGGTCCATGTTCTCCGCGATGGTGCGGCCGGTGACCGTCAGGCAGTCGCCGTGCATGAAGCCGTGGTCGAGCAGCGTCTTCATCAGCAGTGGGATGCCGCCGACCTCGAACATATCCTTCGCGACGTAGCGGCCACCGGGCTTCAGGTCGGCGATGTAGGGCGTGCGCCGGAAGATCTCGGCGACGTCGAACAGCGTGAACTCGATGCCGCACTCGTGGGCGATGGCCGGCAGGTGCAGGGCCGCGTTGGTCGAGCCGCCGGAGGCGGCGACCACGGTGGCGGCGTTCTCCAGCGCCTTGCGGGTGACGATGTCGCGCGGGCGGATCTGCTTGGCGAGCAGCTCCATCACCTTCTCGCCGGCGGTGGCGCAGAACTTATCGCGGATCTCGTAGGGCGCCGGGGCACCGGCCGAGTAGGGCAGCGCGAGGCCGATGGCCTCGGAGACGGTCGCCATGGTGTTGGCGGTGAATTGCGCGCCGCAGGCGCCGGCCGACGGGCAGGCGACCTGCTCCAGCTCGTCCAAATCCTCCAGGCTCATGTCGCCGACCGCGACCTTGCCGACCGCCTCGAACAGGTCCTGCACGGTCACGGGCTTGCCGCGGAACGAGCCCGGCAGGATCGAGCCGCCGTAGATGAAGATCGACGGCACATTGAGCCGGACCATCGCCATCATCATGCCCGGCAGCGACTTGTCGCATCCGGCGAGGCCCACCAGGGCGTCGTAGGCGTGGCCGCGCATGGTCAGCTCGACCGAATCCGCGATGACTTCGCGGGACGGCAGCGAGGCGCGCATGCCGCCATGGCCCATGGCGATGCCGTCGGTCACCGTGATGGTGCAGAACTCGCGCGGCGTGCCGTTGGCGGCGGCGACCCCCTTCTTCACCGCCTGTGCCTGGCGCATCAGCGAGATGTTGCAGGGCGCGGCCTCGTTCCAGCAGGAGGCGACGCCGACGAGCGGCTGGTGGATCTGCTCACGGGTCAGGCCCATGGCGTAGAGGTAGGAGCGGTGCGGGGCGCGGTCGGGCCCCTCCGTGACGTGGCGGCTCGGCAGCTTCGACTTGTCGTTCAAACGCGTCACCATGACTTCAGACCAAGCCTTCGCACAGCCAATCCCGAAGGTGCGCAGGACCGTGGCGCCTCGCCGTTCGCGATGCGCCGGATGGGTCGTCCGCCTGCTCGGGAAGTCCTCTTTTCCGAACGGTAAAGCGTTGTCGAAATTGCCGTTTACCGCGGATCTTGAGGTGGGCCCGGACTATGGCGGGATCGCGGCGTTTACGGGCAGGTCTCGGGGCGGAGCCGGGATCGTTTTACGGTGTTGCGACCCCGCCACAGCCACGCTTGGGGCCATTTCGCGAGATCAGAAATGACCAAGGTCAATCACGCTGGGACAGACCGCATGGTGGCCGCGGCACGGCGTTCGCGTTCGGCCGGAGCCGGTGCCGGGCGTCCATGGCGGCCGGTCCGGGATCGTGCCGCCCCGATCGGTGCGCGGGTCCGCAGCCTGAGGCAAATGTCGGGACGTGGCTCGCGCCGGAGCATGTCCGGGCCGGCGCCAGCGACGCCGGCCCCGCTCCGAACTCAGTCCGACGTTCCGTCCGCGTCGGGAAGCGGGCGCGCAGGTCCCCGGGCCGCCAGGGCGCGGTCGCTCTCGTCCTTGAGTGTCACGCCGGTGAGACCGAGGGAGAGCGCGCGCGCCAGCAGCCAAGCGAGCTTAAATGCCGCGAGATCGGGCGCGAGGCCGGCGCTCCGCACGTTCGAGATGCAGTTGCGCTCGGCGTCCGAGCGACCCGGCCGTGGGCCGACGGTGAGGTAGATGCCCAGGCTGTCGGGTGACGACAGGCCGGGTCGCTCGCCGATCAGGACGGCGACGGCGCGCACGCCGAGCGCCTGTCCGATATCGTCCCCGAGGGCCACCCGCGCCTGCCGGGCGATGACGACGGGCGCCAGCGTCCACCCCGCCTTCCCGGCATGGGTCCCGAATGCCGCCAGGACCGGCGCGGCGTTCTCGTGCACCGCCCGGGCCGACAGACCGTCCGCGACCACTACGGCGAGATCGGCGCCGTCGGCCTCACCCTGGAGCGCGACACGATCCTCCGCCGCGAGCCGGCGTCCGAGATCGGGCCTGCGCAGGTAGGTCGCCCGGTCGGGCGCCTGCGAGGCGACCGTCAGCGTGGGGAAACCGAGATCCGCGATCCTGCCCGCGAGGGCCGCGGCCTCGAGCGGCGCGTGCACGGCGTCGCGGGCCTGGGCGTGATCGAGGCCGAAGCGCAGCACCGCGCGGGTGGGCAGCCCGCTGCCCGCGCGGCCGAGCCCGATCCGGGCCGGTGTCAGTCCGGCGAGACGTGCCCAGATCGCGCGGTTGTCGCCCACGCCGTCTGTCATGCGGCGAGACCGGGCGCCGAGGACAGGAGGGGCGTCTCCGCGCCCTGGATCAGGGCTCCCGCGCCGTCCGTGAGCCCGAGCCCGTGCAGCCACGCCTCGAATTCCGGGGCGCGCCTGAGGCCGAGCACCTCGCGCAGGTAGAGCGAATCGTGGAACGACGTGGATTGATAGTTCAGCATCACGTCATCGGCCCCCGGTACGCCCATGATGTAGGTGCAGCCGGCCGCGCCGAGCAGCGTCAGCAGGGTGTCCATGTCGTCCTGATCGGCCTCGGCGTGATTGGTGTAGCAGACATCGACGCCCAGGGGGACGCCCATCAGCTTGCCGCAGAAATGGTCTTCCAGTCCGGCCCGGATGATCTCCTTGCCGTCATAGAGGTATTCGGGGCCGATGAAGCCCACGACCGTGTTCACCAGCAGCGGTCGGAAGGGGCGGGCCACCGCGTAGGCCCGTGCCTCCAGGGTCTGCTGGTCGATGCCGTGATGCGCATCCGCCGACAGCGCCGAGCCCTGGCCGGTCTCGAAGTACATGCAGTTGTCGCCAATCGTGCCGCGCTTGAGCGCCGATGCCGCCGCATGGGCTTCCTTCAACATCGAGAGTGTTACCCCGAAACTGGCATTGGCCTTCTCGGTGCCGGCGATCGACTGGAAGACGAGATCCACCGGCAGGCCCCGCTCCATGGCGGCGAGCGTGGTCGTGACGTGGGTGAGCACGCAGGCCTGCGTGGGGATCGCGTGGCGCTGGATCACCGCGTCGAGGAGTTGCAGGAGGTCGCCGATCGCCTGGACGGAATCCGATGCCGGGTTGATGCCGATGACCGCGTCGCCGCAGCCATACGCGAGCCCGTCGAGGATCGCCGCCGTGATGCCTTGCGCATCGTCGGTCGGGTGGTTCGGCTGCAGCCGCACGGCCAGGGTGCCCGGCAAGCCGATCGTGTTGCGGAAGCGGGTCACCACCCGGCACTTCCGCGCCACCGAGATCAGGTCCTGATTGCGCATGATCTTGGAGACCGCGGCGGCGATCTCGGGGGTGATGCCGGGTGCGATCCGCGCCAGCGTCTCGGGCGCGGCGGTAAGCAGGAACTCGCGGAAATCGCCGACCGTCAGGTGGCTGATCTCCGCGAAGGCGGCTGCGTCGTGGGTGTCCAGGATGAGGCGGGTGACGTCGTCGGCCTCGTAGGGGATCAGGGGCCGCGCCAGGATCTCGGCGAGGGGCACCTCGGCGAGGCACCAGCGGGCCGCCGCGTTCTCCTCCGCGGATCCGGCCGCGATGCCGGCGAGCCGGTCGCCGGACCGGACCGGCGTCGCCTTCGCCATCAGCGTGGCGAGGTCGGCGAAGGCGTGGGTACGTGGGCCGACGACGTGACGGTAGGCCATGCGGACTCCCCGGGGACAGGATCACCCGATCACAGGATAGGGCGATCCGATGCGGATGTCCGCTCAGGCCGCCCCCGCATGCGGCGCCGGGATCTCCGTGGAGATCGCGTCCACCGTGCGGGGCATCGGGCTGCCCTGCCCGTCCGCGCGTTGGATCCGCACCTGCTGGTTGACCGGCTGCATGTTGCCGAACGGCGTCGAGAAGGCGATCTCGGCGGCATCGCGCCCGACGCCGATGCGCACCAGACCGTCGAGGTCGGCCTGCCGGGTGGCGTCGAACAGCCACCAGCGGCCGTCGAGATAGGCCTCGAAGACCGCGTGGAAGTCGCTGGGCACGAGGCCGTGGGCGTAGCAGCTCACGAACCGGGCCGGGATGCCGAGCGCCCGGCAGAAGGCGGCGCCGATATGCGCGAAGTCGCGGCAGACGCCCGCCCGCTTGAGCAGGGATTCGTCCGCCGTCGTCTCACCGTCGCTGGTCCCGGGCTGATAGGCGATATGGTCGTGGATCCAGTTGCAGATCTGGTTCACCCGGGCGTAGCCCTTGGGCAGCGCCCCGAACTCCGCCAGCGCGAACGGCGTGAGCCGGTCCGAGGAGACGAACCGGCTCGGCAGGAGGAACGGCAGGATATCGAGGGGCAGTTGCCCGATCGGCGTCTCGTTGATGGTTTCGGGGTCGGCGCGGTGGACCGTGAGATTGACCTCGGCATTGTACTCCAGCGCGAACTGGCCGGTCGGCACATTGACCGCGAGATAGCGGTTCTGAAGGTCGGGCGTCGTGTACAGGTCGCGCTTCAGGTTCGGTGTCAGGACCAAGCTCTCGCTCAGGATCTCGACGCTCTTCAGCTTCGCCACCTCCAGATTGAAGATGAAGGTGGTGTCCGACAGGATGTTGTAGGACAGGCTGCAACCCAGGATGTAGCGCATCGGATCTCCTTGCCGGACGACGGCTTCGCCACCGTCCAAGCAAGGGATGCGCCCGATCGTCGGTTCCGGCTCAGGCCGCTCGCGGCAGCATCAGCACCGTCAGCGAGCGGACGCCCTGGGCGCCGTGGATCAGCACGCCCTCGATGTCGGCGGTGGCGGACGGGCCGGTATGCAGCACGGCGTAGGCGGAGCGACCGAATTCCGGACGCCGGTAGGCCGCCTGCACGTTCGGCAGTATGTCGGCCGGGTCGAGCAACACAACGAGGTGCTGCGCGAGATAGGCCACCGCGTTCACGATCAGCTGATCTTCCGTGAACAGGACCGAGCCCGTCTCGGCGATGCCGAACACCGCCCGGACCACCGCCACATCGACGTCCTCGACCTCCTGTGGAGAGCGCACCGCCCGGAGGTCGCGATTGCCGGCGAGTTCCGGGACCGCGGACGCGATGACCGTCGCCGCATCGAGCCGCTCGCGCACGCCCGCGAAGACGTCATCGGTGCCGGGCTCGGCCACCCGGCCACCCATGCGCTTCAGCCGGTCGCCGAACTCGACCACGAGGTCGTCGCCGACCAGCGGGGCGAACAGCGGCACTTCCGGGAGGGGGAAGTCGCCCGCCGGGCGGTTCCGGCGGATGTCGGCCAGGATCGCGTCGCGGGCGCTCATCGGGCCGTGTCCTTCATCCGGTTCTGCTTGTACCACGCGTGGAAGGTCTGGCGCGGCGCGTCCGGCATCTCGCGCTTCTTCCCCCAGGTGTTCAGCGGGTTGTAGACCGCGAAGCGCGGAAGAACCTTGAGGGCGGAATCCGCGGCGCCAATCGCCGCCCGGTAGGCCGCCGGCCGGGACAGCACCGCGCCCGCGGCCTTCATCATGCCCTGCTTGAGGGCGGGGATCTGGTGCTCCTCCACCAGCACCTTGCGCCACGCGAAGATCTGCTCGTGAATGTTGATCTTCACCGGGCAGACGTTGGTGCAGGAGCCGTTCATCGTCGAGGAGAACGGCAGCGTTGAATATTTCCGCTTGTTGAAGGTCGGGTCGATGATCAGGCCGATCGGCCCGGAATAGGTCGCCCCGTACGAGAGGCCGCCGGAGCGCCGGTAGACCGGGCACGTGTTCATGCAGGCGCCGCAGCGGATGCACTTCAGGGAGGTCCAGAACTCCTCCATGCCGAGCCGCTCCGAGCGGCCGTTATCGACCAGCACCATGTGCATCTCGGTCCCCGCGCGGGGACCGCGGAAATGCGATGTGTACTGCGTGATCGGCGAACCCAGCGCCGAGCGCGACAGCAGGCGGATGAAGACGCCGAGATGCTCGACCTTCGGGATGATCTTCTCGATGCCGATCGAGTGGATCTGCAGCGGCGGCACGTTGCCGGAGAGGTCGGCGTTGCCCTCGTTGGTGCAGGTGACGACCGAACCGGTCTCCGCGATGGCGAAGTTGCACCCGGTCATGCCGGCATCGGCCTTCAGGATGTAGGGCCGCGTCGTCTCGCGCTGGCTCTCGGCGAGGTAGTGGGCGTCGTCGTTGTCCGGATCGGTGCCCAACGTCTTGGCGAAGACCTCGGCCACGTCCATCCGGGTCTTGTGGACCGCCGGAGCCACGACGTGGCTCGGCTCCTCGTTGTCGAGCTGCTGGATGCGCTCGCCGAGATCGGTCTCGATGACCTCGATGCCGTTGGCCGCCATGTGGTGGCGGAAGCCGCACTCCTCGGTGAGCATCGACTTGGACTTGACCAGGGTCCTGGCGCCGCGGCTGCGCAGGATTTCCAGGACGATGCGGTTGTGGTCGGCGCCGTCCCGAGCCCAGTGGACCTGGACGCCGTTCGCCTTCGCGGCCGCCTCGAACTGCTCGAGATAGCGGTCGAGATGGCTGAGCGTGTGGGTCTTGATCTGAGACGCGAGGTCCCGCAGCGCCTCCCATTCGGGGATGCCGTGCGCGGAGACGTCGCGCTTCTTGCGCAGATCCCAGAGGCGCTCGTCGTGGGCGGCCTGATGCAGCGGCGCGGCGAGGAAGCGCTCGGCCGCCTCGGCCTGATCGATCGGCCGGTCGCCGCGGATCTTGGCGCCCCGCGGTTGGGGCTCGCGGACCTTCGGCGCGCGGATCGGCTTCGAGGCGGCCTCGGCGTGCTGGAGGCGGCCGCCGTCCTGCGAGCGCTCGCTCTCGTCGTCGCGGGCCCGCACTTCCGGGTGGATGACGCCCTCGCGCTCGCGCGGGTTCAGATCCTCGACGCTCATGCGGCGGCTCCGTTCAGCACCTGCGCGATGTGGATGTACTTGAGCGGCAAGCCCAGGCGCTCGGCGCAACCCTTCTGGTGCATCAGGCACGAGGAATCCGCCGACACGACGTACTGGGCACCGGCCCGGTTCTGATCGGCCACCTTGTCGTAGCCCATCTTGGCCGAGACCGCCGGCTCGAACACCGAGAAGGTGCCGCCGAAGCCGCAGCACTCGTCCGGCCGGGCGAGATCGACCAGCTCGACGCCGGTCACGAGGCGCAGCAGGTCGAGGGGCTTGGAGAAGTACGGCTTCACCAGCTCCGACGGGCGCGCATGGTGGATGCCGCGCAGGGCATTGCAGTTGCCGTGATAGGCGACCTTATGGGGGAAGTTCGCCCAGGGCAGCGCCTCGACCTTCAGCACGTCGTGCAGGAACTCCACCAGCTCGTAGGTGCTGGCGCGGACATGCCGCACCGCCTCGGTCTGCGGGATCGCGGTCAGGTGCTCGCGCACCTGATGCACGCAGGATCCCGAGGGCGCGACCACGTAGTCGAACCCGGAGAAGTTCTTGACGAACAGCGCCTCCGTGGCCGCCGCCTCGGCGTGGCAGCCGGTATTGGTCATCGGCTGCCCGCAGCAGGTCTGGTCGAAAGGATACTCCACCGGGCAGCCGAGCCGCTCCAGCAGCTCGAGGGTGGCGATCCCGACCTCGGGTTCGAAGGCATCGACGTAGCACGGCACGAACAGGCCGACCCGCATGGTCCGGCATCTCCCTGGATTGCCATTCCGCTGGTCTGGAACGGTTCGAGACTGATCGGACGGGTCTACCGGATGAGGTTGGTCTTGGCGAGGTCGAGGACCGCGTCACCGCGTCCATCCATCACCGCCCGCAGCACGTAGAGGCTGAACCCCTTCATCTGCTGCCCGTCGATCTTGGGCGGCATCGACAGCTCGTTGCGGGCCGTGCGGACGTCGAGGAGCGAGGGGCCGTCGAAGTCCAGGAACTCGCGCATGGCGCCCGGCAGGTCGGCCGGATCCTCGACCCGCAGGGCGAAGATCCCGGCGGCGCGCGACAGGGCGGCGAAGTCCGGGTTGTCGAGGGCGACCCCGGTCTCAAGGTACCCGGCCGCCTTCATCTCCAGCTCGACGAAGCCGAGCGTGCCGTTGTTGAACACCACCACCTTGAGGGGCAGGCGGTGCTGGCGCAGGGTCAGGAAGTCGCCCATGAGCATGGCGAAGCCGCCATCGCCGCAAAGCGCGATCACCTGCCGGTCGCGCTGGGACGCCTGCGCGCCGATGCCCTGCGAGAGGGCATTGGCCATCGATCCGTGCACCCACGAGCCGAGGAGTCGCCGCCGGCCGTTCATCGCGAGGTAGCGCGCCGCCCAGATCGTCGGCGTGCCGACATCCGCGGTGAACACGGCATCGTCCGCCGCCGCCTCGCTGATGGTGCGGGCGAGGTATTGTGGGTGCAGCGGACCACCCGGCTTGCCGGTCGCCAGCTCGTCCAGGCCGGCGCGGGCCTTGGCGTAGTGCTTCAGGCTGGCATCCAGGAAGGCGCGTTCGGCCTTCGGCTTGAGCCGCGGCAGCAGCGCCCGGAGCGTGGCGCCGACATCGCCCACGAGGCCGAGATCGATCCGACAGCGCCGGCCCAGCTCGGACGGGCGCAGATCGACCTGTGCGACCGTGGCGTCCTGCGGATAGAACTGCTTGTAGGGGAAGCCGGTGCCGAGCATCAGCAGGGTGTCGCAGGCCATCATGGCCGCGTAGCCCGACGAGAAACCGATCAGGCCGGTCATGCCGACGTCGTAGGGGTTGTCGAACTCGACGAACTCCTTGCCGCCCAGCGCGTGCACGATCGGGCTCTTCAGCGCCTCGGCAAGCTGAAGCAGCTCGGAATGGGCGCCCGCGCAGCCGCGGCCGCAGAGCAGGGTGATCCGCTTCCCGGCGTTGAGCATGGCAGCCAGGGCGTCGAGTTCCGGATCCGCGGGCCGGACCACCGGCTTGGCCGGGATCAACCCGGCGCGGGGCGCCAGGGAGCGCTTGGGCGCCTCGCGGAGCGCGACGTCGCCCGGGATGACGATGACCGCGACGCCCCCTTCCCCCACGGCGGCGCGGATCGCATTCTCCAGCACGAAGGGCATCTGCGCCGGGTCCGAGACCATCTCGCAGTAATGGCTGCAATCGCGGAACAGCTCGGTGGGCTTCGTCTCCTGGAAGTAGCCGGAGCCGATCTCCGCCGACGGGATATGGGCGGCGATCGCCAGGACCGGGCTGCGGCTGCGATGCGCGTCGTAGAGGCCGTTGATCAGGTGCAGGTTGCCCGGACCACAGGAACCGGCGCAGACGGCGAGCTGCCCGGTGACCTGCGCCTCGCCGGCCGCCGCGAAGGCCGCGGCTTCCTCGTGACGCGTATGGACCCAGCTGATCCGTCCGCGGGCCCGCAGCGCCTCGGTGATGCCGTTCAGGCTGTCCCCGACGACGCCGTAGACGCGGGAGACACCGGCCTCCTGAAGGGTTTCGGCGACGACGTCGGCGACGTTGCTGATGCGCATGGTCCGGCTCCGCGTTCGGGCATGATGCAGGGATGTGGCACCGGGATCACGGATGTCACCCCGTGCCGCCGGAGACCGGACCGCGATGGCGATGCCGGACCGCCGCTCCCGGGGCCGAACTGAAGACGCGGGGGGATGTTCCGCCGGGTCGGCGCGCGGGCAGCGGCGCCGGTTCGGCAAGCTGCGCGGCGCGACCCGGCTTCGGACGCACTGAGGCGATGGCCGGCGGGCGGCGCCACGCAGGGCGGATCACTCTTCCGGCCCGCTCCGCGGGCCGTCGCAGGTCGTTCAAGGAGCGGATCGGTTTCCGCCTCCGAGCGAGACCCCGACCCGGGGCCAAGCCGTCCCTCTGACGGCCGCGGCGCCGGCGCCCCGCCGAGACCGTGCGGCCGAGGCGCGTCCTAGCGCTTGGTCAGGCCGCCGAGCACGTTGCGCAGGATGGCGTTGCCGACCTCCCGCCCGACGCTGCGGGCCATGGACCGGGCCGCGTTGCCGACCACCTGCTCGGCGAGGCTCTGCGGCGGACGCCGGCCGCCCTTGGCCTTCGCGGGCGTCCCGAACACGCTTCCGAACAGACCGCCGAGCATCCCACCGAGCCCGCCCACGGAGGCGTCGCCGTCCGGCGACGCGTCGAGGTTCTTGCGTCTGGCGAGCATCTCGTAGGCGCTCTCGTTGTCGACGCTGGTGTCGTACTTGCCCCGCACGGGGCTCTGCGCGATCAGCACCGCCCGTTCCTGCGGTGTCAGCGGGCCGACACGTCCCTGCGGCGGCGCGATCAGCGCCCGCTCGACCAGGGATGGCGTGCCCTTCGGCTCCAGGAAGCTCACCAGCGCCTCTCCGACCCCCAGCTCGGTGATGGCCGTGGCCACGTCGAAGGCCGGGTTCTTCCGGAACGTCTCGGCCGCGGCACGGACGGCGCGCTGATCCCGCGGCGTGAACGCCCGCAGCGCGTGCTGGACGCGGTTACCGAGTTGCCCGAGCACGGTCTCGGGCACGTCGAGGGGATTCTGCGTCACGAAGTAGACGCCGACGCCCTTCGAGCGGATCAGGCGGACCACCTGTTCCACCGCCGCGAGGAGGGACTTCGGCGCGTCGTTGAACAGCAGGTGCGCCTCGTCGAAGAAGAAGACGAGCTTCGGCTTGTCGAGGTCCCCGACCTCCGGCAGCTGCTCGAACAGTTCCGAGAGCATCCAGAGCAGGAAAGAGGCGTAGAGCTTCGGCCGCTGCATCAGCTTGTCGGCGGCCAGGATGTTCACGAAGCCCCGACCGTCGCGGTCAGTGCGCATGAAATCGGCGAGGTCCAGCGCCGGTTCGCCGAAGAACGCGTCGGCACCCTGGTTCTCCAGGACCAGCAACTGGCGCTGGATCGCCCCCACCGAGGCCGACGACACGTTGCCGTAGCGGCCGGAAATGTCCTTCAGGTTCTCCGCGCAGAAGGTCAGCAGCGCGCGCAGATCCTTCAGGTCGATGACCGGCCACTGGTTCTCGTCCGCAACCCGGAAGGCGATGTTGAGCACGCCCTCCTGCGTGTCGTTGAGTTCGAGGAGGCGGCCGAGCAGCAACGGCCCCATCTCGGTCACCGTGCAGCGGATGGGATGGCCCTGCTCGCCGAACAGATCCCAGAACACCGTGGGGAAGCGGTCCGGCTCGTAGGTGAGGCCGAGTTCCTCGGCACGCTTGACGAAGGCGGGCTTGGCTTCCCCCGCAGCCGCGATGCCCGACAGATCGCCCTTGATGTCGGCCGCGAAGACCGGGACGCCGGCATTGGAGAAGCCCTCCGCCAGAACCTGGAGGGTAACGGTCTTTCCGGTCCCGGTGGCACCGGCAACCAGCCCGTGCCGGTTGGCGAGGCGCAGGGCCAGCACCTCCGGCTTGCCCGGGCCCGCGGGCTGGACGCTCTTGCCGACCAGGATCGTACCGTCGCCCATCGCCGTTGCCCCCGAGGCGCCAGGGTTCCGTTATGGACAAGGCGTCCCGACTTTTCCAGGGACGCGCCCGGCCGCTTGATTTCCGGCGCCTCAGAGTCGAAGGACGTCCCGAAGCGTTCCGAAGAGATCATCACCATGGAAGAATTGCTTGCCCGCGTCACCGCCCGCACCGGGCTCGATGCCGCGACGGCACAGACCGCAGTCGGACACATCCTGGCCTTCCTGCAGAAGGAGGGGCCGGCGACGGAAGTCGGTCAGCTGCTCGCCGCGCTGCCGGGTTCCGAGACGCTGATCGCCGACGCGAATGCCGGCGACGGCGGCGGTGGCGGCCTGATGGGCATGCTCGGCGGCATGATGGGCGGCGGCGGCGTCATGGCGCTCGGCCAGAAGCTGATGTCGGCCGGCGTGCCGATGGGCCAGATGCAGCCCCTCGGTCAGGAGCTGTTCGCCTACGGTCGCGAGAAGGTCGGCGAGGACGCGATGGGCCCGATCATCGGCTCGATCCCGGGGCTCAACCAGTTCGTCTGATCCACCGCTGCGGTGTGCGCCGGCGCACCGCATTCGGGCAGCGCCTGGACAATCGTAAAAAAGTGGTTTCGCGGCGAAAGCTTGGCGGAACCTGTCCACGCGATGCCCGTTATTCGGGATGTGGTACGGAACGCTGCCTTCGGCGGTATCCGGGACCGCACTCAAGCAGGCCGGCCATGCCCGTCTTCGACTCCAAGAATCTGGACTGCGCGTTCGAGGGGCAGGCGCTCCTGGCGTCGATACTCCACCCGACCCGGGCGGCCCAGACCCGCGCCCTGCGGCACGGGCGGCGTCGCGCCGAGCGCGCAGCCGCGATGGCCGATCCCATGACGATCGAGTCGCGCTTCCCGCTCACCCCCGACGTGCTCGCGCAGACGGCCTGCTCGACCCGCTGACGGCGTCGTCCGCCGCTGGAGAGCCCGGCTACCAGGGTTGCGGCGTGACGAGGCCCTGACGGGTCACCACCACCCACTCACGTCCGCGCCGCTCGACGGACTCGACGCGGCCGACGCCCGGCACGACGTCGCCTGGACCGACCTCGACGAGACGATGCCGCCGGTTCTCCAGGATCGCCGCGCCCTCGAAGATGTCGCGCAGCGCCCAACCGTCGATCACCGGCGCCTTCTCCGCTGCGGCGGATTTCGGTCGCACGTCGGCCGGCTTGGCGTCGGCCATCTTCACGTCGCTCGCCCGGAATTCGCTGGACTTGGTCTCGGGGCCCTTGATCTCGGGGCCCTTGGCCTCGGAGATTCTGGCTTCCTGCAGCTTGGCGTCCGGAACCCTGGCTTCAGAGACCTTGGCGTCGATGCTCTTCGCTTCGGCATTCCGGGTCGCGTCGGCGAGGCTCCCCGTCTGCGTGGGCTCCCCGCGGGCGGCTTGCGTGGCGGCCGCCGGGGCGCGGCGGTCGAGCTGGGCGGCGAGGGTGGCGATCCGCGCATTCTGTTCGCGCTCGACCTGCTCGAAGCGCTCGCCGAGGGCGGCGGTCTTGGCGTTCAGAGTCTTGTCGAGCTGGGCGAGGCGCTCACCGAGGGCGCTGCTGCGGGTGCCGGCCTCCTTGCGCGCCGTGTCGGTGGACGCCCTCAGGTCGGCGAGGACCTGATGAAGCTGCGCGATGTCGCTGCCGAGGCGGGCGGTCTCGGTCCGGCCGGCATCGAGCGTGGTGGTGAGGGCCATGACAGCGTCGTTGGACGGCGCCGATCTGGTGAGCGCCATGACGCCGCCGCCCAGCAGGGCGCCGACTGCCAGGGCCGCGCCCGGGATGGCGAGACGGTGCCGGTCGAGACGCGGAAGCGGCGGGAGCGCGAAGCGCCTCGCGGCCGGCGAGGCCTTCGCCGCGGTGTCGGTCGCGGGCTTCGGATCCGTCGTACCGGTCACCGCAGCCTTCAGCAGGTCGACCGCGGATACGGCCTGCTTGGCTTCGATCTTCGTCATCGCCCCGAACTCCGCACGCAGGATGTCGCTGCAAGCGTTCGTTAAGGACGTTTGTTTACGAAACCCTTACCGCGGGTTCGCCGCTCAAGCCGCCAGGCCCCGCTTCTTGAGCAGCGGCGCGAGGCTCGGCATCCGCCCGCGGAAGGCCGTGTAGGCCTCCCGGGCGTCGCGCAGGTTCCCGGCGCCGTACACGAAGGTGCGCAGGCGCTTGGCCGTCTCCGGATCGAAGATGTCGCCGGCCTCGCGGAAGGCGTCGAACGCGTCGGCGTCGAGCACCTCGGACCAGAGATAGCTGTAATAGCCGGCCGCGTAGCCATCGCCCGAGAAGATGTGGGCGAAGTGCGGGGTCCGGTGCCGCATGCTGATCTCGGCCGGCATGCTGATCCGCCGCAGCGCTTCGGCCTCGAAGGCCGGCACGTCGAGGCCGGCCTCACCCTCGGCGGACAGATGCAGCGTCATGTCGACAATCGCCGAGGCGGTGTACTCCACGGTCGCGAAGCCCTGGTTGAAGGTGCGCGCCGCCAGGAGCTTGTGCAGGAGCGCGTCGGGCATCGCCGCGCCGGTCTGGTGGTGCCGCGCGTGCGTGCGCAGGACCTCCGGCTGCTCGAGCCAGTGCTCGTAGAGCTGCGACGGCAATTCCACGAAGTCGCGCGAGACGGCCGTGCCCGACAGGATCGGGTAGGTCACGTCCGACAGGAGGCCGTGCAGGGCGTGGCCGAACTCGTGGAAGAGGGTCCGGGCGTCGTCGAACGACAGCAGCGTGCTCTCGCCGGCGGGCGCCTTGGCGAAGTTCATCACGTTGACGATGATCGGGGTGATCGGCCCGTTCAGGCGTTCCTGCGAGCGGAACGCGCTCATCCAGGCGCCCGACCGCTTCGAGGCGCGGGCGAAGTAGTCGCCGAGGAACAGCCCGACCTCGGACCCGTCCGGATTGGCGACACGCCAGACCCGCACGTCGGGGTGGTAGCGGGGGACGTCGGACAGCTCCTCGAAGGTCAGCCCGAACAGCCGCGTGGCCGTGTCGAAGGCCGCCTGGATCATCCGCTCCAAGGGCAGGTACGCCTTGATCTCGCTCTCGTCGAGGTCGTGCTCGGCGCGCCGGACCTTCTCGGCGTAGTGCCGCCAGTCATGGGCCTGGAGGTCGAAGTCGTGGCCCTCCGCCCGGATCGTCGCCTGGAGGCGGTCGCGCTCGTCGGCCGCGCGCGCGCGGGCCGGCGTCCAGACGTCGCGCAGCAATCCGGTGGCGGCCTCGGGGCTCGCCGCCATCGTGTCGTCCAGGGCGAAATGCGCGAAGCTCTCGTAGCCGAGGAGCCGCGCCCGCTCGGCGCGGAGGCTGACGATCTCGGCGCTGACGGCGCGGTTGTCGGTCTCGCCCCCGGTCTCGCCGCGGCGCGTCCAGGCCGCGTAGGCGCGCGCACGCAGGTCGCGGCGGGTGGAGAAGACCAGGAACGGCTCGATCAGGGAGCGCGACAGGGTGATCACGTGGCCGTCGAGCCCGCGCTCCCGCGCGGCGCTGGCCGCGGCGGCGCGCAGGAACGGCGGCAGGCCGGCGAGGTCGTCCTCGGATTCGAGCGGCAGCGTGAAGCTGCTCTCATCGGCCAGCAGGTTCTGGCTGAAGCGGGTGCCGAGTTCCGACATCCGCGCGGCGATCTCGGCGATGCGGGCCTTGTCGTCCGCGCCCAGATCGGCCCCGGAGCGACGGAAGCGGATGCGGTAGCGGTCGAGGACCCGCCGCTGCTCCGGGTCCAGTCCCTCGGCCTCGACGGCCGAGATGCGCGCCCAGAGTTGCGGGTTGAGATAGATGGCGCTGCCGTGCCGGGCGAGCTTCGGGCCGATCTCCCGCTCGATCGCCTGCAGGTCAGGGTTCGTGTGGCTGCCGGTCAGGTTGTAGAAGACGCCGGCCACCCGATCGAGGGCGATGCCGGCCCGCTCCATCGCGGCCACCGTGTTGTCGAAGGTCGCGGGGGCCGGATCGGCCGCGATGGCCCGGATCTCCGCAGCGTGTGCCGCGAGCGCCGCGTCGAAGGCCGGCCCGTAATGCGCGGGCCTGATCCGCTCGAACGGCGGCAGGCCGAACGGCGTCGTCCACTGCGCCTCGTGGAAGGGATTGTCCTGCGGCAGGCTCTGGAGCCCTGCATCCGCTGAATCCGGCATGCGATCCTCGACATTCGTTCGTACGACGGCCATTGCCGTCCGCAGAGGGCCCGACGCCCAGGCGTCGATGGCCGCGATCCGAGAGACAGTGGTTGGTTCGGCGCGTCCGTCAACCGCTCGGCGTCGATCCGAACGGCGTCTCGGCCGTTAGCTAGGGCCAACGCCCACGCTTCGAGGCTCCATGCCGGGATGTCGCCTGCCCTACCTTCGTCCGTTGACGGCGCTCGCCTGCGGTGCGCTGGCCCTCGGCTGCACGGTGCCGTCGCGCACGTCGAGCGCGGCGGAAGCGCCGGTCGCCACCGTGCCGGTTCCGCCGCCGGTGCCGCCCGTGCGGCCGGACGCGCTGAAGCCCCCGGCCGTCGCGGAACCCGCGCCCGCGGCACCGGCCGCGTCCGGCAAGGGATCGGGGGCGGACGGCGTCGTGGAACAGGGCAAGCCGGAGATGCCGACGCCGCCCCCGGTTCCACCCGGCCGGCCCGCCGAATTGTCCGGTCCAGGCGCGCTGGCGCTCAAGGTCGTGCCCCCCGACGACACCGCCTGCCGGATCCGGCTCAAGCGCCTCGGTGCGGAGTTCGAAGAGCTGTCTCCGATCGCCGAGGGCCAGTGCACCGCGCCCCTCCCCCTGAAGGTCACGAAGCTCGCGGACGGCATCGCGCTGCCCCAGGGGGCGACGCTCACCTGCCGGGCGGCCGAGGCCCTGGCGCGCTGGGTCACCGAGGCTCAGGTCGAGGCCGAGCGGGTGCTCAAGCACCCCCTGACCGGGCTGGAACTCGGCGGCACCTACGTGTGCCGGGGCCAGAACCACGATATCGATGCCAAGCTCAGCGAGCACGCCTTCGCGAACGCCATCGACGTCATGGGCTTCGCGTTCGGCGGCCGGGCGAGCATGCCGGTCAAGGTGTTCCCGGAGCAGTCCGACGAGGCGCAGTTCCTCGGTTCGGTGCGATCGAAGGCCTGCGGTTTCTTCCGCACGGTGCTGGGTCCGGGCACGAACGCCGCGCACGCCAATCACCTCCACCTCGACGAGCGCGAGCGTACGGCGGGGCACCGCCTCTGCGAATGAGCCGACGTGGAACGTTCCGGGCGGCTCGATGCTTTTGCGACCGGAGTGCGACCGCTCCCGGAGGCGACGACGTCGATGAACCCGACACCCTGGCGGCTGGCAAGCGTGGCGCTCCTGGCGGGCGGCATCTCGGCGCAGGCCCTGGCGGCACCCGACAGATCCGCGCCCCGGGACACGGCCAAGTCCGAGGCCTTGACGGCGGACGCCGTCAACGCCGCGACCTTCACGCCCCCGCAATCGGGCAAGGCCGATGCGAAGACGCGCAGGTCCAAGTCGCGGGACGCTAAGAACCGGGCCGCGAAGACCGATCCGCTGATCCTGAAGGCGCAGGTGCTGCTCGACCGGGCCCGCTTCTATCCCGGTGCCATCGACGGCCGGAAAGGCGAGAACTACCAGCACGCCCTGTCGGCCTTCGCGGTGGCGCAGGGCCTTCCGGCGACGACGGACCTCACCCAGGAGGTCTGGGACAAGCTCCAGGCCACGAGCGACAAGCCGGTCATGACGGACTACACGCTCACGGACGCGGACGCCTCGGGCCCCTACGTCGACCGGATCCCGCCCAAGATGGAGGAGCAGGCCGAGCTCAAGGCGCTCAGCTACACCAATCCCCGGGAGATGCTGGCCGAGCGGTTCCACATGAGCCGCGACCTCGTCAGCGCGCTCAATCCCGGCAAGCCGCTCGACAAGGCCGGAACCACGATTGCCGTGGCCGCGGTCGATCCGATGACCCTGGACAAGCCCAAGGGCAAGGAGCTTCCGCAGGATCCCAAGGTGGAGCGGATCGAGGTCGACAAGGGCAGCCGCGACGTGCGTGCCTACGGCGCCGATGACAAGCTGATCAGCTACTACCCCGCCTCGATCGGGAGTTCCGAGAAACCCGCGCCGAGCGGCGACACCAAGGTCAAGGGCATCGCCTTCGACCCGGACTACACCTACAATCCCAAATACGCATTCAAGGGCGTGAAAGCGCAGCACAAATTCTCGATTCAGGCGGGGCCGAACAATCCCGTCGGTCTCGTCTGGATCGATCTCGCCATCCCGAGCTACGGCATCCACGGCACCCCGGAGCCCGAGAAGGTGGGGAAGACCGAGTCCCACGGCTGCATCCGCCTGACCAACTGGAACGTGCGCGACCTCGCGATGCACGTGGCCCGCGGGGCCAAGGTCAGCTTCAAGGACGACTGACCGGCCGCGTCGGGATGCGACACGGTCAAAAATGTATCATCGGTTAACATCCCGGGCTCGAAAGGCCGCGGAACGACCCGAGAACGCTTGACACGTTGCGCATTACGGGCGACGCCAAAGGTCATCTCGCGGGCCACCCGTCGAGGCTGAACCGGTATTTCCGGGCGCGGCTCATGCGGCCCGCGCGGCGCGACCAACTGCACGGCAAGATCCCCGGCGACGGGGGCGTTCGAAGGGAAGACGGCCCGGCGTGACTGCTGACCCCAACGATGACGTCCTCAACGGCATCCGCGTACTCGTCGTGGAGGATGAGGCAGCGATCTCGATGCTCCTCGAGGACATGCTCCTCGATTTCGGCTGCGCCGTCGTGGGACCGGCCGCGCGCCTGTCGTCGGCTCTCGAGATGGCGTCGCAGGAGGCTTTCGAGGTCGCGATCCTGGACGTGAACGTCGCGGGCGAACCGATCTACCCGGTGGCCGAGGCGATCGCCAAGCGCGACCTGCCCTTGGTCTTCTCGACGGGCTACGGCGGCGCGGGCATCCGTGAGCCGTTCCGCGACAGGCCGGTCGTCCAGAAGCCCTTCAGTCAGGCCGACCTGAAGCGGACGCTGATCGGTGCCATCCGAGCCGTGCGCACCTGACGGACGCCGGGGCCGCGCGGAACGCCCGGCACCGTCACAGCCCTTCGATCACGAAGGCGTCGGCGACGTGGGCCGGCCATTCCCGCAGGCCGACGAACACGGCATCCGCCCGAAACGTCATGCCCGCGCACCAGGCGTTGCGACCGATCCAGGCCCGGACGGCACGGGAGAAGCGGCGCCGCTTGGCGGCGTCGATGGCCTCCCGGGCATCCTCCCGCCGGGGCCGCGCCTTCACCTCCACGAACGCGATCGTGCTCCAGCGCCGGACGATCAGGTCGATCTCGCCACCGGCGATGCTGACGCGACGGCCGATCGGCCAGTAACCCTTGAGCATCAGCGCCGCCAGCGCCAGCCACTCGGCGCGATGACCGCGCCGGTAGGCCGCCCTGCGCCGCGCAACCCGGTCGGGCAGCGGGCCGGTCAAGCGTCGCCCCGCGCCAGCACCAGCGCCCGCGCATAGACGAGGCGGCGCGGCTGCCCGGTCTCGTCGGCCACGAGGCTGGCGGCATCCTTGATGGAGTGGCGTTCGAGGGCGGTCCGGACCAGGGCGTCCAGGGTGGCGTCGCTGTCGGCGGTGCGCTCCGGCGTCGTGGCCGCACCGATGATGACGACGATCTCGCCCTTCGGCGGGCCCTCCTCGGCGAAGCGCGCGCTCAGCGACCCCAGCGTGTCCCGGCGGACGGTCTCGTAGAACTTCGTCAGTTCGCGGGTCACGGCAGCGGGACGGTCGGCGCCGAGGACGGCGGCGGCGTCCGCCAGCATCTCCGGGAGACGATGCGGCGACTCGAACAGGACCAGCGTGCCCGGGACCGGCACCAGCGCCTCCAGCCGGTTGCGCCGCGCCCCCGCCTTCTGGGGCAGGAACCCTTCGAAGAAGAAGCGGTCCGTCGGCAGACCCGCGGCGACCAGGGCGGTCATGACGGCGGACGGACCGGGGACCGGCGTGATCGCGATGCCGGCTTCGATGGCGGCCTGAACGAGCTTGTAGCCGGGATCGGAGACCAGCGGCGTGCCGGCATCCGAAACCAGGGCCAGGGCCTCGCCGGCGCGCAGGCGGCCGACCATGCGCTCGCGCACCGCGTCGTTGGAATGCTCATGGTAGGCCAGCAGCGGCGTCGTGATGCCGTAATGCGCCAGAAGCGTGCGGGTCACGCGCGTGTCCTCGGCGAGCACCGCGTCCGCCGCCGCGAGGGTCGCCAGCGCGCGGATGGTGATGTCGCGCAGGTTGCCGATCGGCGTCGCCACGATGTGCAGGCCGGGCGGGAGCGGCTCGGCCTCGCTCGCCAGCCCGAAGGCCGTGAACGTCTGGGTCCTGGGCCGGTCGCCGCTCGGCCTGTGGGATGGGGCTTTCGTCGGGGAAGCGGCCCCCGGGGCATCGAATCGTCGGGTCATCGTCGACCATGTTGCCACACTGGCCGCCCTTCGTCGCGGCGAGACGTACCCGAACGTGGGCAAGTCCCGGTCGGCGCGTTTACATTTCCGAGGGCCGCGGTCAGGCTCGCCCCGCCTGCACGAGGGAGTCCGCGCGATGGCGCGTCCGATCGGCGCGCGGGATGGTCGCCCGCGCGTCACTGCCCTGACCGTCGCGCTCTGCGTCGCGCTGCCGCTCCTCGGCGGCTGCCTCGGCACCGATATCGGCCGACGCCGTACGGCACCGCAGGCCGCGCTCACGCCGCCCGCCGAGGTGCCGCAGGCGCCCCAGGCGGCGTCGCCCGCCGAGGCCCCGACGCCGGCCGCCTCCGGTGCGCAGCGGCGCATCGGTGCCGGCGCGGTGAAGGTCGCCCTGGTGCTGCCGCTGAGCGGACAGGGCGCCGCGGTCGGCGCCGCCATGCGCAACGCGGCCGAACTCGCATTCGAGGAGGCGCAGCAGCCGGACCTGACCATCCTGGTGGAGGATGACCGGAGCAGCCCGGACGGCGCCCGGGATGCCGCGCAGGAGGCCGTGCGGCAGGGAGCCGAGATCATTCTCGGCCCCGTCTTCGCCGGCAACGTGCAGGCTGCCTCCACGGTGGCGAGGACGGCGGGCAAGCCGGTCATCGGCTTCTCCACGGATGCGACCGTGGCGGCCCGCAACGTCTACCTCCTGAGCTTCCTGCCGCAGGCGGAGGTCAACCGGGTGGTCGAGGAATCCGTGGCCGCAGGCAAGCGCTCCTTCGCGGCACTGATCCCGGACACGGCCTACGGCAACGCGGTCGAGGCGGAGTTCCGCGAGGTCGTGGCGCGGCGGGGCGCCCGGGTCGCGGCCGTCGAGCGGTAT
>Ga0160428_1000648_pt1 | contig 35206 bp, 26 predicted proteins | sample SolpanmetagenomM_FD_108198 | JGI IMG/M metagenome (GOLD analysis project Ga0160428, IMG submission 108198) | Solar panel surface microbial communities from Lawrence Berkeley National Laboratory, California, USA - M | ecosystem: Engineered > Built environment > Solar panel > Unclassified ... | reverse complement strand
TTCGCCGTCCTGCCCGCGCGCCCAGGCGACCCAGCCGTAGACGATCGCGACGCCGAACACCGCCTGCAACACCATGTCGGCGTAGAGCCGCACGTCGAGGAACAGCTTGAAGTAGAGCGCGCACGCCAGCAGGTTGACCGGCCAGCACAGCATCCGGCGTGATGCGGTCAGCCAGATCCCGGCGAAGCTGATCGCGACCGCGACGATTTCGAGCGGGGTCATGCGCCTGCGGGCATCCGGATCGCGCGGAGGAAGGCCTGTCCGGCGTGCGACAGGAACCATTGTGCATGGCCGAGGAGATAGCCGTCCCACGCGAGCTTGGCATCACTGGCGTTGCCGAGCACGCCGTTGAAATAGTCGATCTCGGACAGCGCGAACTCGACGTGGACGAGCGGGAGCAGTCGCGCCACCGTCTCCACATCCTCCGCTCCAAGCGGACGGACGGTGGCGTAGCCCGCGAGCAGCGCGCGCGCCGTGTCCGCGCTGGCGAGCGCAGCGTCCGCGCCGTGCCCGAGGTCGAGCCACGCGATCGCGGTCCGCTCGAGCGCGGTCGCGAGATCGTGGAGCGCGCAGGTGCGGTCGGCGAGGCCGAAGTCGAAGGTCGTCGCGACGGTGCCGTCGCTGGCCCACAGCAGGTTGGAGGGATGCCAGTCGTTATGCGTCCACAGGGCGGGTTGATCGGCGAGGCCCTCGGAAAGCCCCTGCCCCAGTTGCGCGAACAGTCGCGCGAGGTCGTCCTGCCACGCGTGGCCTTCTAGGAACGCGGCCAGCGCCGGACGCGCGGCGACATAGGCGCGCGTTGCCGCGAGCGGATCGGGCGCGGGGAGGATCGTGAAGCTCGCAACCAGCGGCTGCACGCGGCGCGCGGGGGCGGCGAAACCCGCAGCTGCGTCATGCAACCGGGCGAGCGCGACCCCGGCTGCATGAGCGTGCGCGACGGACAGGAACGGCGTCCACGACAGCCGGTCACGATACAGGTCGTCGCCGGGCGCGCGGCGGTGGAGTTCGTAGCACCATTCGCCGAGCGCGACCGCGCCTTGCCCGGTCGCGCTCGGCAGCACCTTCGCTACCGGGAGCCCCGCGTCCGCGAGGTGCGCGATGAAGGCATGTTCCTCCGCCAGCCCGTCGAGCGAGCGCAGCCGGTGATGATGCCGCTTGAGGAAGAACGCGCCGCGCGTCGTCCGCACCAGCGTCGCCGCGGAGAAGGGCCGGGGCGAATGCCAGTCGAGCGCGATCATCTCCCCCGCCGCGGAAAAATGCGCGAGCGCGGCCTGCGCTTCCACGGGCGTGATCGCGGGCCAGGTGGGGGCTTCGAGGTCGGTCCCCATGCCGTGGACGAGATGCGCGGGCGACGACGCCATCGGCTCAGAACACCCGCGACACGGTGGCGATCAGCGCCGCGCCGCCGCCGACGTAATAAGACGGCGCACTGCCCGCGATCAGCGTGCCGTTGCGTCCGATCGTGTCGCGCGCGTTGGTGCTGACCGACTGGACACCCGACAGGACGCGGGGATCGGTGACGTTGATCGCGTTGAGCCGCAGGTCGGTGCGCTTGCCGTCGAGCCAGTCCGCGAGATGCACCCCGACCGACAGGTCGAGCGTGGCGAAGCCCTTGATCCGCTCGTCGTTCATGAAGGTCGCATATTGTGGCCCGAGGAATTTGAGCGCGCCGGTGCCGAACACGCGGCCGTCGTCATACGTCCCGCCCGCGCCGAACTGGAAGCTCGGGCTCGACACCGCGTGCTTGCCGCGCGTGGGGAGGAAGTCCGCGCCGCTCGGGAGATCGTCGCTCAACCGGGCGTGGAGATATTCGCCCGAGACATACAGCCCGACCCCGGGCGCGGGGCGATAGCTCAGTTCCGCGTCGACCCCGTAGCTGGTCTGCCCGCCGGCGTTGATCGTCGCATTGACCAGCGCGCCGCCGTTGTCGATCACGGTCGCGAGCTGGCGGTTGCGGAAGTGGTAATGGAACCCCGTCACCGAGGCGGACAGCGTTGCGCCGATGAAGCGATAGCCGACTTCCTGCGAGACCGAATATTCGTTGCGCAGCGCGTTCGTCCCGGCGGACGAGACCTCGCCGCCGAAATAGCTGTTGTACAGCGTGAATTCGGTGGGGGCGCGGAAGTTGGTGGTGACGTTGGCGAAGAGTTGCTGCCGGTCGTCGAGCCGGTAATGCACCGCCGCGCGCGGAAGCGCCGCAAACGTGTCGTAGCGCACCGCGCTTTGCGGCCCGGGAAGATTGTTGCGACCGCTGCGCAGCACGTTCACGCCCTTGAACCCGGCATCGACCGTCAGCCGCGGGGTGAGCGCGATGCTGTCGGCGAGGAAGAAGCCCTTGGTCACGGTGACCGTGCGCTGGTTCTCATACGCGAGCAGCCGGCCATCGGCGGTGCGGATCGCCTTGGCGCGATAGCCCCAGCGGTCGACCGGTTCGCCGTCCGCGTCGACCGAGGTGTAGGTCTGGAGGACGCGGTCGGTGCCGTAATCGAACCACAGCCCGGCGCTGAGCGTATGCGCGCCTGCGCTGAGTGTCAGCTTGCTGACGTTGCCGACGCGGAACTGGTGGCCGGTATAGTTGCCGAGCACGGTCGCGACGCCATCGACCGCGCCGGGCAGCGCGATCGGGTCCGCGAGCGCCTCGGTGCCGAGGAAATTGCCGGTCGTCGTAAGCTGCGTGCCGTAGGGCGAGTTGCCGTAGCCGAACTGGAGATAGCTGGTGGTGTCGAGCGCGAGCGCGTCCGTTAGCGTCAGGTGGACGGGCGCGGCGAGATAGACGTTGCGGAACGGCGCGCGGTACAGCCGCCAGTAATTGGTGTTCCCGGGGGTATAATCGCGGTCGTAGTTGAAGTTGCGGCCGTTTTCACGGAACTCGGCGAGCGTCGGGCTCGGGTAGGTCGAGGCGTTGGTCTCGTTATACGACACCGCGAGGCTGGCGCGATTGCCCTTGCCCCATTCGTTCAGCAGCTTGGCATCGACATGCCGCCGCTTGTCGAACCCCGCGCCGCGCCAGTTGTCCGCCTGGATCTGCGAATAGGAGACGAACGCGCGCAGCCCGGTCGTGCCGATCGTGCCCGTATCGAGCCGGGCGAAGCCGCGCCGCGCATTGTACGAACCGAGCGACAGGTCGAGCTGCGCCTGCGGGGCGGTCTTGGGGTCGTCGAGCGAGAGCGACAGCAGCCCCGCCGCGCCGCCGATCGTCGGGGAATCGAGATCGACCGCGCCTTGCGCGAGCGTGATCTGCTTGAGGTTCTCGGTATCCGCGAATTGCGAGGGATAGGCGTAATAATAGCCGATGTCGTTCTGTGGCGCGCCTTCCATCAGCACGCCGATCTCGTCCTGCCCGAGCCCGCGCAGCGTCAGGCTCGAGGTTGCGGAGAGGCCGTACGGATCAGTCGAGGCGACGTTCGCGCCGGGGAGCAGAGCGACGAGCTGGAACGCGTTGAGCGTCGGCGCCTGCTTGGCGATGAACGCGGCGGCGATGGCGCTTTGCTGCTTGGGGGTGTCCTGGTCGGGAAGCAGCCCCGCGGGATCGGCGCGACCGGTGACGACGATGTCGGCGGGCGCGCGCTCGGGGGCGTCTTCGGCGAGCGCGGGAGTCGCGACGACCGCTGCCGAGAGCAGCAGGAAGCGGGGAAACGGATACGCCATCGTTCGTCGTCACTCCACATGGGGGGACAACGGAGACAGCCGCCAACCCTCCCTACGCCGGGGTCAGCCGGATCAGGTTCAGCGGGTCGTGGGCTGTTGCCCACCTCTCAGCCGCGCATCAGCGGCCCCCCGGGGAGTGCGCGCCTTAGGCGGGAACGGCGGGGTTTCAAAGCGGAATCCGGCGTGCGGCTATTGCTGGTAATGCGCGACGTTGTCGAAGCCGGTGTTGCCCTTCGCCATCTTCACCAGCTTGCGGGCGTAGGTGCGGACATGGCGGTCGAACTTCGCGTCGTTGTAGACGCCGGACCAGAGATACTCGTCGCGCGCGATGAACGTCTTGAGGTCTTCGAGGAAATCGGCCTGCACGCGGATCGACGCCTTGGTCTTGAAGAACGCGCAGACCATTTCCTCGGCGGCGGCCTTGTCGCAATCGTCCTGCCGGTCGCGCCCGCCGCGCTCGGCGGTGACCTGATCGGACCGCGCGGCGGCGACGCGGCGTTCGAGCCAGTTGCGGACCGCCTCGCCGTCCCACGCCTGTGTTTCTGCCATTGCTGCTTTCCCATGCCGTTGCAGTCTCACCGCGCGCTTGCGCCACGCGCCGCGGTGGCGCAAGCGCGCCGCCCCTGATACGACGCAACGCAATGCCCTTTCCGACATCCCTGCTGCGCCTGATCGCCGCATTCCTGCTGCTCCTGACCGGCACCGCCGCGCTGGCGCAGACGCCCTCGGTCGCGTCGCTGTCGCGGCAGCTGGGCAGTGCCGAAACCGAATTGCGCGCGGTCGACGGGCTGCTCGACGACCGCGTCGACGCGGATCGGCAGAAGGTGCTGCGCGACCGCGCGCTCGCCGCGCAACAGTCCGCCGCCGACGCGACCGACCAGTTGCAACAGCAGGAGACCTTGCTCGACGCGCGGATCGCGGGGCTCGGCGCGGTCACGCCCGGCATGGCGGAGCCGCCCGAGATCGCGACGCAACGCAAGGCGCTGGGGCAGCAGCGCACGCAGATCGATGCGGCAATCAAGCGCGGCGGACTCGCCAAGGTCGAGGCCGAGCAGCTGATCGACGAAATGGACCGCAGCCGCGCGCAGCAGTTCAACGAGCGGATTTCGGCCAAGGTCGCCTCCCCGCTCACCCCGGACTTCTGGCGCGCGATCGTCCAGGCGTTGCCGCGCGACCTGCGGCGGACCGAGCTGTTCCTGACGCAGGGGCTCCGCCAGATCCGGTCGCAGTGGCGCGGGTTGCTGCCGTGGCCGCTGCTGCTCGGTGCGATCCTCGCGCTCGTATTGCTGATCCCGGTGCGAGTCCGTGCGCGCCAGTTCGGGCAGCGGCTGCTGGTCGAGGGCGCGCCGGGGCATCGTGTCCGCCGTTCGGCCAATGCGCTGTGGCGCGTGATCGTGGGCACGCTCGCGCCGCTGCTTGCCGCGGTCGCGCTGGTCCAGGGGTTGCGCTGGTCCGGGCTGCTCCCCGACCGGTGGAGCGGGATGCTCGATGCGTTCGTGATGGCGTCGGGGTTCTGCGCCTATACCGCGGCGGTGAGCGGCGCGCTGCTGATGCGCAACGGCGCATCGTGGCGGGTCGCGCCGATCGACGACGACACCGCCTCCGCGCTCCGCCCGCTGTCGTGGGTGCTCGCGGGGCTGGCGTTCGCGAGCATCATGGTCGGCGCGTTCGACACCGCGATCGGCGCGAGCCAGCCGGTGGTGATCGCGACGCAGGCGCTCCGCGCGTTGCTTCATCTGTTGCTGATCGGGGTGTTCCTCGTCGTGCTTGGCCGGTTGCGCGCCAGACGCGCCGAAACCGAGGAGATCGAGAACGCCAAGACCAGCGCGGGGATCGGGTTCGGCGCGCTGGTCGCGTGGGTGCTGGTCGCGGTCGCGCTGGTTGCGCTGTCGCTCGGCTATGTCGCGCTCGCTTTGTTCATCGCGCAGTTCATCGCGTGGGTGACGATCGTCGGCACCACGCTGTATTTGCTGATGGCGGCGGTCGACGATGTCGCGACGAGCCTGTTCGTCCGCCAGAGCCGGATCGGGATCACGCTCACCCGCGCGCTCGGGGTACGGCCGAGCGTGGTCGACCAGATCGGGGTGCTGCTGTCCGCGGTGCTGCGCGTCGCTTTGGTGCTCGTCGCGCTCAGCCTGCTGGTCAATCCGTTCGGCGGCGGGGCGGGGTTCGGCACGGTGTTCGGGCGGCTCGGAATGCTCGCGCAGGGGGTCGAATTCGGCGGGGTCTCGATCTCGCCCGCGGGGATTTTGCGCGGGGTCGTCGTGCTGTTCGTCGGGCTCGCGCTGGTGCGCGGGTTCATGGGGTGGCTCGAGAAACGCTATCTGCCGATCACCGATCTCGATGGCAGCGGGCGCAATTCGGTCAGCCTCGTGGCGCGCTATGTCGGGATCGCGGTCGCGTTCATCTGGGCGCTGGCGTCGCTCGGGATCGGGGTCGAGCGGGTCGCGCTGCTCTTGTCCGCGCTGTCGGTCGGGATCGGTTTCGGCTTGCAGGCGATCACGCAGAATTTCGTCTCGGGCCTGATCCTGCTCGCGGAACGCCCGATCAAGATCGGCGACCTGATCCGCGTCGGGACCGACGAGGGCGACGTCAAGCGGATCAGCGTGCGCTCGACCGAGATCGAGCTGCCCGACCATTCGACGCTGATCGTCCCCAATTCCGAGCTGATCACCAAATCGGTGCTCAACAAGACGCTGTCCAACCCGCTCGGGCGGATCCAGATCAAATTCTCGGTCCCGCTCGACAGCGATGCGCAGGCGGTGCGGGCGATGGTACAGGAAGCGTTCGCGGGCGAGGATGCGGTGCTGAGCGACCCCGCACCCGCGGTGTTCATCGACGCGATCACCGCAGGGCGGATCGAGTTCAACTGCTTCGGCCATGTCGTCCACCCGCGCGCCGCCTATAGCGCACGCAGCGCGGTGCTGATGACGCTGCTCAAGCGGTTCCGCGACGAGGGGATCGACATCGGCACGGTGCCGCAGCGGCTCGAACTGGTCGGCGCGACCGTCGAGCCGACCCGCCCGAACGACTGACGCTCGGCTTCAACCCCACACCGATGCCACTTGCTTCCCCGCGAAATGTAGCAGAGGGTTTGGTTATACCACTGAGAACTATCGGTTAACCTGAATCGTTCTAAGGGGCGCGATGACTGAGCCTCGTATCGCCGTACCAAGCCTGTCCGACCCCGCGATGCCAACCGCGGCAAGGTTGCTCGACATGCTCCCCGGACTGGTCGCCTATTTCGACCGCGACCTCAAGTATCTGTATGCGAACGCGACCTATGCCGCCTGGCGCGGGATCGACCTGGGCGATATCGTCGGGCGGTCGTGTCGCGAGATCGTCGGCGAGGCGAATTACCCCGCGGTCCTGCCGCGGCTGACCGAAGCGCTGAACGGCGAGCGAGTCACTTACGAATACACGCTGTTCGAGAATGAATCCGCACGCCGCGTCCAGGGCAGCTATGTGCCAGACCGCGACGCGGCGGGCGTGGTTTGCGGGATCGTCGTACTGGTCACCGATATCAGCGTCCGCCACGATCTAGAGGCGCGGATCGCCGAGACGCAAGGCATGTTCGACGATGCGTTCCACCACGCGTTGATCGGCATGGCGCTCACCAATCCGGCGGGACGGCTCGAGCGTGCGAACGAGGCGTTCGCCAGGATGCTCGGGGTTTCGACCGAGGCGCTTGCGGGCGTGGATTTCCGGACGATCACCCACCCCGACGATATTGCAGCGGACGATCGGCTGTTTCGCGAACTGGTGGCGGGCGAACGCAACGGGTACCGGATGGACAAACGCTATGTCCGCCCCGGTGGCGACATCGTCCATGCGACCCTCGCCATGTCCGCGGTCCGCGACGCCGCCGGGACGCCGGTGCGGTTCATCGCGCAGATCGAGGACGTCACCGAAATCCGCCGTGCCGAACGCGAGCAACAGGAACTCAACGCCCGACTGACGCTGGCGATGGAAGCGGTGCGTGGGGGATTCTGGCATATCGACATCGCGACCCGGCGGTTCGAGATGGCGCCGTCGTTCCTGCGCTTCGTCGTCGGCAGCGACCTGGGCGAATCGCTCGATCTCGACGATTATGCCAGCCGCATCCTCCCGCAGACGCGCGAAGCCGCCTCGGTCCAGGCGCTGCTCGACGGGACCGTCGACGAGACGTCGGTCGAATATGAATTGCAGACGATCGCGGGCAAGCGGTGGATGCGGTGCGACCGGCGATTGCTGCGCGGGGACGACGGCCTGCCGCGCCGGATCGTCGGCGTGTCGATCGATATTTCCGAGGAGCACGAGCAGAAGATGAATGCGGTGATCGCCGCCGAGACCGATCCGCTGACCGGACTGCTCAACCGCCGTGGGCTCGACCGCCGGCTTTCGCAGGCGAAGCGTGGCCTGCCGATCGGCGTGCTCGCGATCGATCTCGACCGGTTCAAGGCGGTCAACGACAGTTACGGCCATCTCGTCGGCGATGCGGTGCTGGTCGAGGTCGCCGAACGGCTGCGCAATTCGGTTCGCCCGACCGATCATCTCGCGCGGCTGGGCGGCGACGAGTTCGTCGCGCTGCTGCCGGATTCGACCGTCGAGCGAGTCGCGATGGTCGCGCAGCGGGTCGAACGCGCGCTCAACCAGACGATGCAATGGGTCGACACGGTCGTCCCGATCAATGCCAGCGTCGGCGAGGCGATGATGCCGAACCCCGACGACGACCAGGTGGTGGAGGGTTTCAGCGCGGCGCTATGTCGCGCAGATTCGGCGTTATATGCGATAAAGCGCGTCCGACATGATGCCTATGTCCTGAGCGCGATCTAGGCCGTTTCGCCGCCGCGCCATGATCGCTTCGGCGTAATCAGTTTGGCGGAATTCCCCCGAAAATAGGCCCGTTCCGGTCCTGCGCCGTGTATGCTCGACCGCGTTCGGATCGGTGTACGGCGGGGGGCTATGGACGAGATCGACGGCATCGCGATACCGCCCGAGGGGCCGGGATTGTGCGGGCGGCGTGCCGATACGATCGCGATCGTGCCGCAGGGCAACGCCGCCCTGCTCCAGATGGCGGAACATACCGGCGATCTGATCGCGCTGTGCGATGCGAACGGCGAACTCACCTATCTCAACCCCGCCGGACGGCGCCTGATCGGGATCGCGGATGCCGATGTCTTTCCGATGCGGCTGTCCGATTATGTCGTGCCGCAGCAACGCTGGCGCGTCGATGCGGAGATCGTCCCGACCGCGCGGGCGCAGGGGGTGTGGAAAGGCGAGATGCAATTGGTCAACCTGCAGGACGATCGCATCATCGACGTTCTGCGCTCCACCTTTGCGACGCGCGACGAACAGGGGAACGTGGCGGGCTTCGTATCGGTGATGCGCGACATCACGCCTATCCGGGCGGAACAGGCGCGACTGCGGGATCTGGCGAAAAGCCTCGAACAGCAGGTCCGCGCCCGGACGATCGCGCTGCACCGCGCGACCGAACGGCTTGCGGTCGAGGCCAAACGCCGCGAAGCGATGCAGACGGCGCACCTGCAAAGCCAGAAGCTCGAGGCGGTCGGCCAGCTGACCTCCGGGATCGCGCACGACTTCAACAATATCCTCGGCGCGGTCATCGGCGGTTTCACCGTCATCCAGCATCATACCGAGGACGACCGGGTCCGGCATCTCGCGACGATCGGGCAACGCGCGGCCGAACGCGGCGCGGCGCTCATCCGGCAGCTCATGGCGTTCACGCGGATGCAGGACGTCGTTCCCGAGCCGATCGAGCTGGCGTCGACGATCGCCGAGATGTCCACGCTCATCGCGCACGGCGTCGGCGCCGGCGTCGAGGTCGCGATCGCGTGCAGCGACGACATATGGCCGGTCCTCGCGGATGTCGCGCAGTTGCAATCCACATTGCTCAACCTTGCGAACAACGCGAGTGACGCGATGCGGGGGCGCGGGACGTTGCGAATCGCGCTGCGCAACCAGCCCGCGGCGTCGCCCGATCATCCCGCCGAACTCGCGGGGCGTGACGCGGTCGTGATCGACGTTGCCGATGACGGGCCTGGAATGGACCGCGCGACGCTTCAGCGGATCACCGAACCGTTCTTTACCACCAAGGGCCCGGGCAAGGGGACCGGGCTCGGTCTCGCGATGGTCCAGCGCTTCGTCGAGCAGGCGCAGGGCGCGATCCGCATCGAAAGCCGGTTGGGACAGGGCAGCACCTTCTCGATCTTTCTGCCCCGGGCGTTCGGCCATGCGGACTCGCCGCCGCCCGCCGAGGACGGCGATGGCGATGCCGGGATCGGCCGTGCGTTCGAGACCGTGCTGCTGGTCGACGACGATGCCGGCCTGACGACGATCCTCGCCGAGGGCCTGGGCGATGCGGGGTTCGATGTCCTGACCGCCCCCGACGGGGAAACCGCGCTGGGGCTCGTCCGCACGCGCGGGATCGACGTGCTCGTCACCGATGTCGACATGCCGGGGATGAACGGGATCGCGCTGGTCGCGCACGTGCGGGCGCTGTTGCCGGAAATGCCGTGCGTGTTCATGACGGGCATGACCGAGCCGTGCGACCTGGCGGGGGAAACCGTCATCCAGAAACCGTTCACCCCCGCCACCCTGCAGTATGCCCTGCGACGCAGGCTGGCGGTCCGAAACCACGCGGCGTCGGACACGGACCGGATCGAGCGGCTGGGGAAGCGGCTCAAGTCGGCGTGTGCGCGCGCGCTGTTCGACCATTGGAGCGATATCCGTCGTGGCGCGCGCGTCCCGTCGATCGCTGCGTTCGACATCGCGCAATGCAGCGAACCGCACCGGATCATCGTTGCCGAGATCGACCTCGGCCGCGTGCCGATCGCCTTCACCTTCACGGTGATGGACGATACGCTTCGCCGGGCGGTATCGGGCGATGCCTCGGCGAGCGTACTCGCGGTGAGCGGCGACGACAGCTTCGGCGCGCGGGAAGCGGCGTATCGGCGCTGTGCGATCAGTGGGCGACCATCCTACGAATATGCCAGGATCGATCTCGGCGAAGGGCGAACCGAGATCTTCGAACGGCTGCTGCTGCCCTTCTCCACGCAGGGCGGCGTGGTGGACCGGATCGTCGGCGCGGTGGTGATCGAGCAAAGCCCGCGGGGGGATGCGCATGCCGGTCGCCAGTGATCTTCCCGAATTCGACACCCCGCACCTGGCGCGCGCGGTCGAAGCACTTTCCGACGCGGCGGTCGACAGCCTGCCGTTCGGGGCGATCCGGCTCGATGACGATGGCGTCGTCGCTTACTACAGCGCGGCGGAACGCCGCCTGTCGGGCTCGGGCGATCGCGTGCGGATCGGGATCGACTTCTTCAGCCGGATCGCGCCGTGTATGGACAATCCCGACTTCCGGGGACGGATCGAACGCGCCCGAACCGCCGGTACGCTCGATCTCGAGTTCAGCCATGTCGGGGATTTCGAGGATCGCGACCGCGAGCTGACCGTCCGGATCCAGTCCGCCAGCGCTGGCGGACTGTGGATCTTCATGCGCCGCGAATAGCAGGTACGCCTCTCCCGTTATTTGCCTTTGAGCACTCCGTTGAGCAGGCCCAGCGCCGTCTGGACGATCCCGCTCACCGCGTTTTGCGAACTGCTGTTGCTGGTACTGCTGCTGCCATTGTTGCCGCTGTTGCCGTTGCTGGCCGACGCCGCAGCTTTGGCCGCGGCAGCCGCGGCAGCTGCCGCCTTGGCGGAGTCATCGGCGGCCTTGGCGGCGGCCTTCGCCGCGTCGTCCTGCTGCTTGGCCGCTTCCTTGGCGGCCTTCTCGGCTGCCTTGGCGGCGTCGTCGGCCTGTTTCGCGGTCTGGTCAGCAGCGGCCCGTGCGGCCTCGCTCGCGGCTTTCGCGGCCTCTCGCGCCGCCTTGGCAGCCGCCTGATCGGATGCCTCCTTCATCGCATCCTTGGCCGCCTTGTCCGCCGCCGCCTGGGCCGCGGCGACATTGGCTTTCGCGACATCGTCCGAGGCTCTGGCCGCGTCCGCCGCCGCCTTTTGCGCGGCCGCCTGGGCCGAGGCATCGCCGCCGGCGTTGGCAGCATCGAGCGCCGCCTGCGCCGCGACCTTCGCCGCCTGGTCAGCCGCCATCTGGGCGGCCGCCTGTGCGGCGGCGGTGGCGGCGATATCGCTCTGGGCCTTCGCCGCCGCCGCGGCGGCAGCCGCAGCCGATTGGGCGGTGGCCTCCGCGGTCGCCCTGGCGGCAGCGGCGGCAGCTTCGCTGCTCGCCTTGTCGCTATTGGCCCTGGCGGTTGCTTCCGCTGCCTGCTGCGCGGCGAGCGCGGCCATCCGGGCCGCCTGATCCGCCGCCATTCTCGTCTGCGCCGCCGTATCCGCCGCCTGCGACTGGCTGGTCGCCGCCTCCGCCGCGACGGTGGTGGCGGCACTCGCGGCGGCAGTTGCGGCAGCAGTTGCAACGGCGCCGGCGGCGATCGCGGCGTTGGCGGAGTCGACCGCCTTGACGGCGGATGCGGACGCTTCGGTAACCGTGCGGGTCATGCTGGCGAGTTCGGCAATGTCCGCCCCGCCGCCGGTGGTGCCGCTGACCAGCCCGTTCGTCACCGACGCAAGCGAGACCGGCGCTTCATAGATCGCCGCCTCGATGACGGGCGCAGCCACCACGACCGGCGTCGCGACCGGAAGCGGTGCTTCCGGCGCCGCCGCGACCGCCGGGGATGCGCTCTCGGATGCGGCGGCGGATGCGGCGGCGGATGCGGCAGGTGCCGGCGTCGGATCGGCGGCCGGGGCCGCGGGTGATGCGACGACCCTGGTCACGCCATTGGTCTCGACCCGCATCCGGTACAGGTCCTGCGCGCCCACGACCGCGACCGAGCCCGGGTTGAGCAGGTCGTGCGCGCCGCCGTCGCCGGTCGCGACGTCGACCGCGCCTTCGAGCACCTGGACCGACGCGCCCTTGTCGGTAACCCCAACCGAGAACGTCGTGCCCTTGACCACGGCGGCGAGATACGGCGTCTTCACCTCGAAATGCGGCGTGATCTTCTTCTTGATCATGAAGACGACATTGCCGACTTCCTGAACCACCTGCGTAAAGCCCGTCGCCTGAACCTCCGACGGCAGACGCAGCCGCGAGGCGGCGGCGACCATCATATATTCGGACCCGCGCACCAGCACGGCGCGCCCGCCCGGGCCGGTCGTGACGGTGTCGCCCGCCGCGACCCCGAGACCGCGCGTGGCGACCTTGCTGAGCCCGCCATGAGCGATCTGCACCGGGCCGCTCGTCTCGCTCACCGTCCAGCCGGACTCAGTGGCCATCGCCGTCGAGGAACACCCCGCAGCCATGATCGCGATCAACCGTTTCCGCATCCCAGTACCCTTCATCCAGGATGTCCGGGTAGCGCGGGCTCCCTCTGCAAAAAGTTCAAGTTCGCAGTGAATTTCCCGTTAGCCATTGAAGAAACTAACCTTTTGCAAAGGCTTGCGACCTAACCAACCCGGAAAGGCTGGAGATGTTCGGATGCGTGTGGGGAGAAGTGTGCTGGTTGGCGGGGCGGCCATAGTGTGTCCGTGGAGCGCCACGCAGGCGCAGGATCAGCTCAATCGCGCCGATCCCTCGATCCTGTCGCGCAGCTTGCCCCACCCCGCTTCGCCCCGTCCCGCCACCGACCCCGTCGTCGCGCCCGGGCCGAGGACCGAGCAACCCGAGACGCGCGCCGCCCCGCGAATCGCGCAAGCCATCGTGGTCCAGGGCGCGGACGAGATCGCGCGCGACCGCTTCGGCGGCGTGTTGGTCCCGTATCTCGGACGCAATCTTTCCGGCAACGATCTGAAGACGCTGTCCCGCGCGGTCGCCGATGTCGCGCGGCAGGCGGGCTATCCGTTCGCAAGCGCGTGGATCGAACCGCAAGCGATGGCCGACGGTATGCTGCGGGTGCGGCTCGACGCGGGTACGCTGTCCGCGGTGCGCGTGATCGGCCACCCCAATGCGCTGGCCGATCGGATGCTTACGCAGGCGCTCGTCACCGGGCACCCGGTCCGTCGCGCGGAGCTCGAACGCGCGATCCTGCTCGTCGGCGACATCCCGGGGATCACGATCAAGGAGAGCAAATACCTCCGGCAGGACGGGTTCGGCATCCTGCTGGTGACGATCGTCGAGGACCGGCTGAACGGCTACGCGCAGATCGACAACCGGGGGAGCAAGGAAGTCGGGCCGATCCGCGCGACCGCGATCGCCAATGCACGCGGCCTGTTCCAGTCGGGGGACGAAGCGAGCCTGCTCGTGGCGAACACGCCGATCAACCCGTCCGAATTCGTGTTCGTCCGCGGACGCTATACCGCGGCGGTCGATTCGCACGGGGCGACGCTGTCGGCCTCCGCGTCCTACGGTCTCGCCAACCCCGGTGCCGCGCTGGCGCCGCTCGATGTGACGGGCAAGACGTTCGACGCGAGCCTGTTCTACTCCCGGCCGATCCTGCGCTCACGCGAGCGCAGCTTGTGGGCAACGGTGGAAATCCGCGGGCTGCGCAGCCGCCAGAGCCTGCTCGGTTTCCCCCTGCGCGACGATTCGATCGCGACGCTGACCGGCGCGCTCACCGGGACGATGCGTGCGGGGTCCGGGATCCTGCGCGGCGGGGTGCGGATCACCGACGGCCTTCCGCTGCCGGGCGTGTCGCATGAGGGCGACCCACGGATCTCGCGCGACGATGGCGATGCGCGGTTCGTCGTGTTGAGCTACGCCGCCGAATGGGTCGCACCCCTGTCACGCCGGGTCAGCGTCGCGCTTGCCTCGGAGGCGCAGATCGCCTCGCGCCCGTTGCTCGCGACGATGGAGATCGGGGTCGGCGGTCCGGGCTTCGGGCGCAGCTACGACTATGCCGAACGGACCGGCGACAACGGCATCCTCGGTTCGGGCGAAATGCGCTTCGATCTCGGGCGGTTTGCGCCGAAAATCGTCGACCGGGTACAGCTTTATGCCTCGCTCGACGGCGGATACGTCGGGAATCTGCGTAACGGTCCCGGGGGTGGCGCGCTGTTCTCTACCGCAGCGGGCGTGCGCCTTGGACGCGGTCGGTTGAGCGGGATGCTCGAAGTCGCCGTGCCGCTGAACGAGGATCGGTTCGATACGCGGAACCGCGATCCACGCCTCTCCTTCCGCCTGTCGCGGGTGTTCTGATGCGGGTCGCGGCGCGACCGGGGGCGGTCTTCGACCAGCGGCTGTCAAGCTGGGTGATCGTCGGCATGGCCGCGCTCGTCGGCCTGCTGCTGGCGGTCCTCCCGATCGGCACCGCGATCGACCGGACGCTAAGCGCCGCGCGGTTCGCGCTGGTCCCGCATGGCGCGAGCGGCAAGGTCGTTGTGGTCGAGATGGACGCGCAAAGTGCCCGCGCGATCAAGCGGTGGCCGTGGTCGCGCGCGCATTATGCCAAGGTGGTCGACCGCCTGCGCCGGGCGGGGGCGACCGCGATCGTGTTCGACGTGGATTTCTCCTCGTCGTCGGACTTGGCGGGCGACACTGCCTTTGCCGCCGCGCTGAAACGAGCGTCCGGGCTGGTCGCGTTGCCGACCTTCGGCCAGAGCGCCAATTCGACCGACCAGCGCACGATCGATGCGTTGCCGCTCCCGATGTTCCGACCGCCGGTCGCGCTCGCGTCGGTCAGCATTCAGCCGGACAGCGACGGACAGGTCCGCGCGATGCCGTTCGGCACCATTACGGCGGGCGTGCCGCGCCCCTCGCTGTCCGCCTATATCGCGCAGCGTTCGGGGACGGCGAATATCGGTTTTCCGATCGACATGTCGATCGACCCCGCCACCATCCCCCGCCTCAGCTTCGTCGACGTGCGCGACGGTACGTTCGACCCCGCGCGAGTCCGCGGCCGGGCGGTCCTGATCGGGGCGACCGCGGTGGAGATGGGCGATCGCTATGCCACCCCGTCATGGGGCGTCATCCCCGGCGTGGTGGTGCAGGCGATGGCTGCCGAGACGCTGCTGAACGGCGTGCCGATCGACGGCGGTGCGGCGGTGCCGTTCCTGCTCGCCTGCGCAATCGTGGCGGGAATCGTGCGGATGCGGGGCGTCGCGCTGTTCCCGGCGGTTGCGGGCGCGCTGATCCTCGTGTTCGGCGCGGCGCTGCTGGCGCAGCATGCGCTGCTGGTGACCTATCCGCTCGCCACCGCGCTCGGCATGATCGCCTTTGCCGGATGCGCCTGCGGGATGCGCGAAGTGGCCGGGCGATTCCGCACCCAGCGCCTGATCGACGCGGCGACCGGCCTGCCCAACGGCCTGTCGCTGATCACGCAATCACAGACCGCCGCCACGTGCACGCTCGTGGTCGTCCAGCTCGTCAATTACGACAGCCTCGTCGCGGTCCTCGGGTCGCGCCCCTCGGCGGATGTCCTGCTGCGGGTCGCGGACCGCCTTGCGCTGGTGGCGAGCGGGAGCCGGGTCTATCGCGCAGCCGACCGCCAGCTCGCCTTCCTGCTGCCGCAGGACGAACCGGTCGACGACACGCTCGACGGGCTGCGCGCGATCCTGCTGCAGGCGGTCGAGGTGGCGGGCCGCAAGGTCGATGTCGCGGTCGCGCTGGGAGTGGCGACGGGCGAGACCGGCGGGACTGCGACGGGGCTCGAACGCGTTCTGGCGGATGCGGCGCTTGCCGCCGAGCATGCCTTGCAGGGCGGGAGCTTCTGGCGCCGCAGCGTGGCCGACGACGGCGGTCTCGAACGCTCGATCTCGCTGATGGGCGAACTCGACGCCGCCCTCGTGCACGGCGGGATCGAAGTCTTCTACCAGCCGAAATACGATGTGCGCGCGGGGCGGATCACCAGCACCGAGGCGCTGGTCCGCTGGCGGCACGACACGCGCGGTTTCATCGGCCCCGACCTGTTCATCCCGCTTGCCGAGAAGACCAACCGGATCGCACCGCTGACGCTGCATGTGTTGCGGACCGTGGTGCGCGACCTGTCGGGGTGGCGCACCGACCACGGCGCGGTGACCGCTGCCGTCAATATCTCTGCCAACCTGCTGTCGGATGCAGCGTTCAACGCGGAGGTCGAGCGTATCCTGGATACGTCCGACGTCCCGACGACCGCGCTGGTGTTCGAGGTCACCGAATCCGCCGCCATGTCCGACCCGACCAGCGCGATCGCCGCGCTCAAACGGTATCGCGACCTCGGGATCGCGCTGTCGATGGACGATTACGGGACCGGACAGTCGACGCTGACGTATCTCAAGCAGTTGCCGCTCAACGAGCTGAAGATCGACCGCAGCTTCGTCCAGCATGCGCATGTCAACCGCGCGGATGGCGTGCTCGTGCGCTCGACGATCGAACTCGCGCACGACCTTGGCCTCAAAGTCGTCGCCGAGGGCGTCGAGGATCGCGCGTGTCTCGACTTCCTCAAGACGTGCGACTGCGACGTGATCCAGGGCTATTATATCAGCCGTCCGCTTCCGCTACCGCAGCTGCTGACGTTGCTGGCCGATCAATCCGCGCTCGCTGCCTGAACCGTTCCGGGAATTTCCCGGCTTGGGCCAACCGCTTCAATCCGCCATGAGCGCTGCATGGGGACAAATGCGCCCTTCGAGCAAATACCGATCCGTCTGATACCGACACCCCCGACTGGCCGCGAGTGGCTGGTCCTGCTCGGCTATGCGGGCGGCTTCCTGCTCGCACACCGCGCCGCCGCCTTGTGGGGTGGGAGCAGCTATTACTCGCTCTGGTTTCCGGCGGCGGGGCTTCGCCTCGCCTTGCTCTGGCGCGGGGGCGCGCGACTGACCATTCCGGTCGCCGTGATCGAGGTCGTGATTCAGATCTTCAACGGGGTCGTGCAACCCGCTGGGGACTGGCCAACCCAGATCGTCGGCGTGTCGCGGCCGGTGTTCGCGTACGGGATCACCGTCGCGGTCGTGCGCTGGGCGACCGAACGCGGCCAGACCAGTCTGGCCACGCCGCCGATGCCGTTCGGCCTCGCCGCCGTCCTCGCCCCGATCACCGCGGCCTTGTCCGCCCTGCCCTCGGCGTTCCTCCAGCCCGGGCTGACGCACGTCGACGGTCTGCGCCAGATCATCGCCTCGTTGACCGCCTTTGCGGTGGGCGATCTGCTTGGCGTGCTGCTGCTGGCCCCGCCGCTGCTGTGGCTGGAGGATATCCTGGCCCGGCGGGCGTCGTTCCAGCGCCCTGCGCTCGGGCACACGATCGAGGCGGTTGCGGTGCTTGCGATGTCGCTCGGGATGGTCATCGCGCTTGCGAGCATCGGGCTGGGGCTTCCGGCGACTCCGGTCCTGCTCGGGACCGCCTGGATCGGACTGCGCTTCGGGCGCGCGGCGGCGTGGGGGGCGATCGTCCTGGTCGCGCTCGTGGTATTGCCGCACACCAGCGGGGTCATGCCGATCGACGAGCGGCTGGCGCTTCACCTGACCCTCGCAGCCGTCGTGGTGGTGGGGTATCTGGCGGGCAGCTTCGCCGAAGCCGAGGCCCGCGCGCGAGTCGACATCGCGCGGCGGGACCGGATGCTGTTCCAGGCCGAACGGTTGAAGACGCTGCGCGCGATGTCGGTCGCGGTGATCCACGAGATCAGCCAGCCCCCGTCGACGCTGGCGATCGAGGCGCGGCATCTCGCGGACATCACAGCCGGTGCCGGGGAGGAGATCGCGACCAGCGCCAGTCTGATCGATCGCAAGGCCGAAGCCTTGTCCGTCCTCGTCCGGTGGTTGCGCCGGTTCGGTGGACGGGCGGTCGACGAACCGTCCGTTCTTCCGGTCAGCGCGCTGATCGAAACCGTGCTGGGTCTGGCGGCGCCGGAGGCGAAATCGGCGCGGGTCGCGCTGCTCGTCGGCCCGATCGATCCCGACCTCGCGGTGCTGGCGCCGCGATCGTCGCCAAGACCGGGACGAACGGTCTGGCCGAACTGATCGCGCTCGCGCCGTAACGGAAGCGCGGCCTAGCGCGATCGTCCCGCGCGTAGCCAGTCGCGCAGCAGCATCGTCACCTCGCCGGGCCGCTCCATCGGCGCGAGATGTCCGCAATTGCGCAGGATATGGAAGTGGGCACCCGGGATCCGGTCTGCCAGCGCCTGCGCGTCGTCGGGCAGGCAGATCCGGTCACGATCGCCGACCGCGACCAGCGTCGGGACGCCGACCGCCGCGATCGCCGGATCGATATCGGGGCGTTCGAGCAGCGCGCGCTGCTGCCGCTCGAACACTGCGCTGCCGACGCGCTCCGCCATCGCCTGCACCGGCCCGGTCAGGATCGGCGTGAGCAGCGGATCGGCATGCGGCGCGATCGCGAGCAGACCCTGCTCGGTCACGGTGCGCGGGCGCATCTGCATGGTGGCGCGAGTCGCGAACAGCGCGACACGCTCGATCCGTTCAGGCGCCTGGCGGATCATTTCGAGCGCGACATAGCCACCGAGGCTGACGCCCGCGACCGCGAACCGCGGCGGGGCGTGGGCGAGCACGCGCGCAGCCATCGCGGACAGCGTGTCGTCCGCGGTCAGATCCCCCAGTTCGGGATGCGCCAGCGTCGCGAGATCGACCACCTGCCGTGCCCAGAGCTGCCCGTCGCACCCCATCGCTGGCAACAGGACGAGCGGGGTCTGCTTGCGGATCATGGTCTTGTCTCCTGTCGGGTTGTGCGAAAGCCAAGCGGGGCGCCGATCAGGACGAGCAGCACGCGCGTGACGTGGTGGAGGACGACGACGCCCGATTCGAGCCCGAGGCTGAGCGCCACCATGCTCATCTCGGCAAGCCCGCCCGGTGAATAGGCGAGCGCGAGCAAGGTCACGTCGAGCCCGGTGATCCGGCCCAGCACAAGCGCGAAGCCGAAAGTCAGCGACAGCAGGATCACGCTCGACCCCGCCGCTAGCGCGAGGATGCCGAGGAACGCGCGCAGTCCGAGCCCGGCAAAGCGACACCCGATCGTCGCGCCGAGTCCGACCTGCGCGGCGGCGAGCAACCAGACCGGCACGCGGAAATCGGTGATGCCGGTCGCATGGAGCACGCCGCTGACCGCGAGCGGGCCCATCAGATGCCATGCCGGCAACCGCAGCGCGCGCCCGAGCACCAGCCCCGCGATCATGCTTCCGCCGCCCCACAGCAGCAACGGCAGATCGGGCCAGGGCGACGGGCTGGTGAAGCCGGCCGCGGCGACCACGGCGGGCGCATGAAACTGGCGGATGACGAACGGCAGCACGAACACGACAAGGAAAATGCGCGCGGCGTGGATCAGCCCGACGGTACGCTCGTCGGCGCCGCGTTCGCTCCCCATCAGCACCATTTCGGCGAGGCCGCCGGGCATTCCCGCGAAATAGGCGGTCGCGGGGTCGAACTTGGCGACCTTGCGGAACCACGTCGCGCACAGGATCGCGGCGATCGTGAGGAACAGCGGCAAGACCAGCAGCGGCAACCACCAGTCGACGACCAGCGCGAACAGGCCGGGATGGAACGAGCTGCCGAGCACCACCCCGATCACCGCCGCCATCGGCCGCCGTGTCGCCGCGCCCGCCGCGATCGGAAGGCGCGCGATGCTGGCGAGCGCGCACGCGCCCATCGACCCGAGCACCCAGGGCAGTGGCGCGCCGATCGCGGCGAACGCAGCGCCACCGCCTGCGCCGATCGCGATCGCCGCGGCGAAGCGCAGTACGACCCGCGCCGCGTCGCTCATCCGAACAACCCGAGTACGCCGCGCGTCGGGTCGGTCAGCCCCTCCCAGATCATCTTGCCCGCGACGTAGACGATCACGAGCAGCCCGACATAGGCGAGCCAGCGATACCGCTCGATCACGCGCGCGAGCACGTTCGCGGCGAGCCCCATCAGCGCGACCGACAGGATCAGCCCGATCGCGAGGATCCCCGGATGTTCCCGCGCCGCGCCAGCCACCGCGAGGACGTTGTCGAGGCTCATCGACACGTCGGCGACCGCAACCGCCCAGGCGGCTGCCCAGAATTTGCGCGGGGCCCTGGCGGCGATCTCGTCGGAGTCAGTCCCGCCGTCGTCCGCGCGCAACTCGCGCCACATCTTCCACGCCACCCACACCAGCAGCAGCCCGCCCGCGAAGACCAGCCCGACGACCTGGAGCAACTGGGTCACGATCACCGCGAACACGATCCGCAGGACGAGCGCGGCGGCGACCCCGATCAGGATCACGTTGCGCCGCATCGCGGCAGGAAGCCCCGCCGCAAGCGCGCCGACGACGATCGCATTGTCGGCAGCGAGCATGATGTCGATCATCACCACCTGCGCAAACGCGGCGAGCGCGGCGGGCGAGCCGATGTTGGCGAAATCGGTGACGATATGCTGCCAGAGGTCGCTCACGTGAGCGACCCGATCAGCGGGAAGGCGAGCACCACCATGCCGACCACCGTCATCACCGCGCAGACCAGCGCGGCGGGCACCAGCGAGAACCGCTGGTGGTCAGCAAGGTCGATCCCCGCCAGGCTGACGAGCAGATAGGTCGAAGGGACGAGCGGGCTGAGCAGATGCACCGGCTGTCCCATCAGCGACGCGCGCGCGATTGCCATCGGCGAAACGCCGTAATGGCTCCCCGCCTCGGCCAGGATCGGGAGCATCCCGAAATAGAAGGCGTCGTTCGAGATGAAGAAGGTGAACGGCAGGCTGAGCGCCGCGGTGATCGGCGCCATATACGGCCCGAGCGCGGGCGGGATCATCGCGACGACTTCCTTGCTCATCGCCTCGACCATCCCGGTGCCCGAGAGGATGCCGGTGAAGATGCCCGCGGCGAAGATCAGCGACACCACCGACAGGACGTTGCCGGCATGCGCGGCGATCCGCTCCTTCTGCTCGGCGATCTGCGGGTAATTGACGATCATCGCGATCGCGAACGCCAGCATCATCATTACCGACAGCGGGAGGATGCCCGAGACCAGCCCGGCGAGCAGCGCGATCGTCAGCAGCGCGTTGAACCAGCGCAGCTTCGGGCGGCGCGCCTCGGGGAATTGCGAGACCGCCATGCCGGTGAACGTGACCGGGCCGGTGCCCTTGACCTCGCCGATCCGGCGACGCTCCTTGCGGCCGAAGAAGATCGCCAGCCCGATCAGGAACGCGAGCCCTGCGATCATTCCCGGGATCAGCGGCAGGAACAGCGTCGCGGGATCGAGCTTGAGCGCGCTCGCGGCGCGCGCGGTCGGCCCGCCCCACGGGGTCAGGTTCATGATGCCGCTGGTGCTCATCAGCAGGCAGCACAGGTACAGCCGGCTCATGTCATAGCGTTTGTACAACGGCAGCAGCGCCGAGATGGTGATGATGTACGTCGTCGACCCGTCGCCATCGAGGCTGACCAGCGCGCACAGCACGACCGAGCCGACCAGAATCAGCAGCGGATCGCCGTGCACCACCCGCAGCAGCCGGTTGACCAGCGGGTCGAACAGCCCGGTGTCGGTCATGATCGAGAAGAACAGGATCGCGAACAGCAGCATCACGCCGGTCGGTGCGAGGTTCTTGATCCCGTCGATCATCATGTCGCCGACCCCGCCGGCAAAGCCGGCGAGCAAGGCGAATGCGGTCGGCACGACGATCAGCGCGACCAGCGGGGTCATCCGCTTGGTCATGATGAGCGTCATGAAGGTGGCCACCATCAGGAAGCCGAGAAGCGCTAAATCCATCGATATTGTCCTCTAGGCGATCAGAAGGTGACGGCGACGCGGGTGGTGACGGTCTGGCCGTCGTCCTCCCCGGTGTAGGCGCCGTTGCGATTGTCGGTGTTCCAGTGGATCGCGTTGAGCTGGATCCGGGTGAAGCTGTTGAGATACCAGTTCGCCCCGATCGTCGCCGCCCAGCCGCGCCCGCCGGTGACGAGGTCGGTGTAATCGAGGTTCTCGTAGCGGGCGGTCAGCTCGATCGCGCCGGGGCCGCCCTCGAACAGCGGTTTCAGCACACGCGGCTGGCCGAAGCTGCCAAGCCGGGGGTTGTACGGCGGGAGGTCGCCGGTCAGGAACCAGCCGCCCGACAGGCTCCACGCCTTGCTGACGAAATCCGGCCGCCCCGCGTTGAGCCGCGCGTTGCGCTGCCCCGCCTCGCCCATCACCCACACCGGGCCGAGATAGCCGCCGAGTTCCGCGCCATAACCGGTCGTGCCCGTGCCGCCGAGGAGCGGCCCCGACCCAACCCGCAACGCGCCGTTGAAGCGCCCGCCGATCACGGTGTTGCGCGTCAGCGTCGTCGCCGCGCTCGACAGGCTTTCGTCGAACCCCCACAGCCCGAGATGCAGCACGCCGGTATCGCTCTTGACCGGGTTCCAGTGCGCACGCGCGAGCACGGTGCGGCTGTCGCTCACCGCCTGATTGCCGTCGACGCGGTCGCCGGTGACGGTCACCGAGGCGTGGCCGGTCTTCCAGAACAGCCGCGGCATGATGCCGATGCCGTAGAAGCCACGCTGCGGGATGATCGCGGTGGAGACGGTGCTGCGTTCCATGAACGGGGTCGAATCCGAGCCGGTCGAACCCTCGAACGCGCGATCGTTGAACAGATGCCCCGCGCGCACGTCATAGTCGAGCCCGGGCCTGATGCGGTTGCGCCAACCGAGGAAAGCGGTGACGATATCGACTTCGTTCTCGCTGAAATCGGTCTCGAACTGGTAGAAGAAGTGAGTCCCTACCCCGCCCTCGATCCCGAGCCGAAGCGCGCGCATCCCGGTGGTGGTGATGTTGCGGCCGTCGTAGCGCGAGCCGAAGGAGGAACTGACGTCGGTCAGGATCCGCCCGCGCGGCTTGAACGTGTACAGCCCGTCCGCCGAATGGAATACCGGCAGCCCCGAACCCCATTCGGTCGTGACGCCCGCCGCATTGGCTTCCCGTGCGCGCGCCACGTCGCGCTCGGCGGGGCCGGGCGGGACGAGCTGCGCGGCATATGGCGCGGTGATGATCGGGCGGCGCACCGGCGGCGTCGCCTGCGCGAGCTGGACCGGCGGGGTTGCGGCGACCGCAGGGGGCAGCGGCGTGGCCTGCGTCGCGATCGCCTGGTTGGACTCGAGCCGGTCGAGCCGCGCCTTGAGCGTCGCGATCTCGCTCGCTTGCGCTCGGACGAGTGCGGTGAGCTCCTCCTGACCTGGCGTCTGCGCGAGCGCGGGCGTGGCGATGACGAGCGCAGCGAGCGCGCATCCGGTTTGCAACAGGGTCATTTCGCGGTTGGTCCTTCGACGAGAATGGCGGTCCAGTCGGCAAGGAAGTGCCGACGCTTGATCGAATCGAGATTGACGAGGAGCTGCGGGCCGACCCGGATCGGGCGCGCCTGCTCGGCGGCAAGGTGTGGCGCGGGAACATCGCCGCGCACCGGGAACAACTCCTGCCGCGCGAGCAGTGTCTGCCCGGAGCGCGACAGGAGAAAATCGAGGAACAGCTTGGCGGCGGCGGGGTGCCGCGCGTCGCGCGCGACAAACGCAACCCGCGAGGCGACGATCGTATAGTCGCGCGGGAATACCACCCCGAGCTGCGGATCGCGGCGCGCGCGCGCCAAAGCATAGGGCCCGACGACGTTATAGGCGATCGCCGCGCGCCCGCTGGCGACCGCATCGAGCATCGGCTCGGTGGTGCGCGACAGCATCGGTCGCGTCGCCGCAATCGCCTGGACGAGCGTGCGCGTGTCGCGCGTCGTCGCATAATCCTCGGTCAGGTAGAGATAGCCGACGTTCGACTGCGCGGGATCGTAGGTGGCGACCCGCCCGGTCAGCGCGGAGCGCCGGTTTCGCAGCAGCCGCTCGAACGCCTCGTGCGTGCGCGGCACCGCGGCGGGCTGGATCAGGCGTTTGTTGTAGACGAAGCCGACCGGCTCGGCGGTGACGCCGTAGCCCATGTTCTTCCACACCGACCGTTGCGGCAGGGCAGGCTTTTCGGGACTCTGATAGCCTTGTGCGAACCCGTCGTTGATGAGTTTGGCCTGCAGGTCCATTGCCGAGGACCAGACGAGATCCGCGGAGGGACGCCGCGCCCGCGTCTCGGTGACGACGCGGCGATACAGGTCGCGCGATTCGAGTTCGACATAGGCGACCGCCACGCCCGGATAGGCGCGCCGGAACGCCGCGACGAGCGATGCCATCGCGGCCGTATCCGCATTGCCATAGACCCGCACGCCGCGCTCGACCCGTGCCTCGGCGATCAGCGCGTCATAGGAGCGCGGATACCCCGCCGGGCGCTGCGCCGTGGCGGGCGCGGCAACGCCGATCGTCACCATCAGCACAAAGATCGTCCGCATCATCAAGCTCCTCTCGCTTCCCGCCTCTACGTTCGGGTAAGCCGTTGAACATGCGGTACGCGGTCAACCTGTCACCCACCTTTCACGGTCGGGCTCGATGCGGATCCTGATCGTCGAGGACGATGCCGCACTCGCGCGCAGCATCGCGACGCTGCTTCGCGCGGCGGGGCATGCGATCGACCATGTCGCGACCGGTGAGGATGCGCTGATGGTATGCGCGGACGAGCCGTATGCGCTGGTGATCCTCGACGTCGGCCTGCCCGGGCTCGATGGTTTCGCGGTGTTGCAGGCGCTGCGGAACCGCGGCGAGCGCGTGCCGGTGCTGATGCTGACCGCGCGCGATGCGCTCGACGACCGGGTCCGCGGGCTCGATCTCAGCGCGGACGATTATCTGCGCAAACCCTTCGCGCCCGAGGAACTGGAGGCGCGGATCCGCGCGCTCGGGCGGCGGCGCGGCGGCGACCCGACGCCGGCGCTGATCGTCGGCACGCTCGCGCTCAACCGCTCGACCAGCGAGGCGCATGTCGGCGCGCGGCTGCTCGATCTCCGGCGGCGCGAATGGGCGGTGCTCGACGCGCTCGCGACGCGCGCGGGGCAGATTGTCCCGCGCGAGACACTGCACGCGGAGGTGTTCGGGTTCGACGAGCCGGTCGGCCCCAATGCGATCGAGGTCAACATCACGCGGCTGCGTGGCAAGCTCGCGCCCGACGGGCCGACGATCCGCACCGTCCGCGGGGTCGGCTATCTGCTCGATGCCGGGTAACGCGCGGCCCCGCGCGGTTGCGTTGCGCACCCGGCTGCTCGCGGCGATGCTCGCGCCGCTGCTGGGGATTGCGGTACTGCTCGGGCTGGCGGGTGCCACGCTGATCGCGGACGTCGTTCGCCGCACCAACGACCGCGTCCTGGGCGGCGCGCTCGGCGCGATCGCGGAGACGGTCGAGGTCGAGCGTGGCGACGTGACGCTCGATCTTCCCGCCGCGGCGTTCGGGATGCTCGAGAACAGCGAGCGCGACAATGTCTATTACCGCGTCGCGGTCGGCGGGCGACTGCTCACCGGCTATGTCGATCTGCCCGCCCCGGCGCTGGCGAGCCTTCCGGTGGATACGCCGCGCTTTCGCTTCGCGCGGTACAAGGACCAGGACATCCGGATCGCCGAGGTGCGCCGGGCCTTGCCGCGGATCGCCGAGCCGGTGATCGTCCAGGTCGCGGAGACGCTCGACGGACGCGCCGCGTTGCAGCGCCGGTTGATGATCGCGTTGCTGGTCGGGGAACTGGTGCTGGTGGGGGTCGCGGTGCTGCTGACTCGCCCGGCGCTGTCGTGGAGCCTTCGGCCGCTCGCGCGGCTCCGCGGGGCGATCGCGTCGCGCGACACACGTGCCACGCCGGACCTGTCGCCGCTCGCCACCGGGCCGCTCCCGACCGAACTGGGGCCACTCGCGGATGCGTTCGATCATTTGCTCGCGCGGCTCGATTCGGCGACGGCTGGGGTCCGGCGCTTCACCGCCGACGCGTCGCACCAGATGCGAACGCCGCTCGCAGTGCTCAAGGTCCAGGTCGCGCTTGCGCGGCGCGGCAGCCCGGAAGCACTCGGCGAGATCGCCGACGCCGCGGACCGGCTCGAACGGCTCGTCACGCAATTGCTCGCGCTTGCCCGTGCCGAGGAGAGCGGGACCGCGCCGCCGACCGAACAGGTCGACCTGCGCGAGGTGGCGGTCGCGGTGATCAGCCGACGGATCGCCCAGGCGATCGACGCGGAGGTCGACGTCCAGCTCGACGCCCCCGACGCGCCGGTCGTGATCGCAGGGTACCGGACGCTGCTGGTCGAGATCCTGTCGAACCTGCTCGACAATGCGATTCGCTACAATCACGCGGGCGGCATCGCGGCGATCACGCTCGCGGCGGCGCCGGACGCGATCGTGGTGACGGTGCTCGACGATGGCCCCGGTCTGGCGGAGCCGGATCTTGCGCGGGTCGGCGAACGTTTCGTGCGGCTTGCGACGAGTGCCGGGCAGGAAGGCAGCGGGCTCGGCCTCGCGATCGTCCGCTCCGCCGCGCTGCGGCTGGGTGCGACGCTCGATGTCGTCAACACGCATCCGGGGCTGCGGGTTACGCTGCGCTTCCCACGGCAGGAATCGAGACCGGGCGATTGATGCCGCCGGATCCCTGCATCAGAAATGCGCGAGATAGCCGCCGTCGACCGCGAGCACCTGCCCGGTGACGTAGGAAGACGCGGGGGACGCGAAGAACAGGACAGCCCCCGCGATTTCCCCGGGACGGCCCCAGCGACCGAGCGCGGTACGCCGGGCGAGATGATCGGCGATCGCGGGGTCGGCGACCATCGGCTGGTTCGCCTCGGTCGCAAAGAAGCCCGGCGCGACCGCGTTCACCGTGATCTGGCGCGACCCGAGCTCGGCCGCGAGGGCGCGGGTGAGCGAATCGAGACCGCCTTTCGCCATCGTATAGGCGGCGTCTCCCGAGCGTGCGATCTGCCCGGCAATCGAGGTGATATTGATGACGCGGCCGCCGCTCGGCATCCGCGCGGCGACACCCCGGGCGAGATCGAACGGGGCGACGAGATTGGTCTCGAGCAGCCGCCGCACATCGGCCCGGGTCAGGTCGGCAAGAGGGCGGCGGTCGCGCGCGCCCGCGTTGTTGACCAGGATGTCGATGCCGGCGCGCCCTTCGAGCAAGGTCGCCGCCGCGTCGTCGCGATCGAGCTCGGCAACGATATAGTCCGCCGACCCGCCGCTTTCGGCGATGGTACGGGCGGCAGCGCGCAGGCGATCCTCGCTGCGCCCCTGCAGCAGGACATGGGCACCTGCCTCAGCGAAGGCCCGGGCGATCTCGCGGCCAAGGCCACCGCTGGCCCCGGTGACGAGCGCGGTCTTGCCGGTCAGGATCGTCATTGCTGCTCGGTCTCGTCTGCCGCCGAGAGCAGATTTGCGATGATCGTTTCGAGCAAGGTCGTCAGCTGTTCCATGTCCGCGGCGGAAATGCCCGCCATCGCGGCCTGGTCCACCCGGTCGTCGAGCAGCCCGAGGCGTTCGAGCGTCGGCATCGCCTGCGGCATCAGATAGAGCCGGTTGACGCGACGGTCGGCCTGATCCGGCCGACGCTCGACCCATTGCGCCGCCTCGAGCCGATCGATCGTCTGCCCGGTCGTCACCGTGCCGAGTTCGAGCATCTCGGCGATTTCTCGCTGCGTCGCCCCCTCACGGACATAGACCGCAGCAAGGACACGCCACTGCGCGCGAGTCAGAGGCTTGCCGTCGGCGAGCGACATGCTGCGCGCGCGCTGGTCGAAACGCTTGCGGAGCAGCTTGGTGATCAATGCGACCTGTGTCGCAAACCTGCGGTTCGCGAGCGGGGTAGAGCCGGTGTCATTCGTCGTGACCATAACCCGTCCTTCCGCTTACTGCCGGCGCGCCGCATCGGTACCGAACCCGGCATATCCGTCAAAGAATGACGTTGCGCAAGCTGGTCGTACGCTTGCGTACTATTCGCTTGCACACGATCTATATTCGGTAGCAGGAGATCTTTCGAGCGCTCGATCAGGATCCGCTCGACTCGCAACGTCTGCGACCCCGCTGCTTTCGGTGAGCAAGGAACATGAGCTTGGAAGATACCCCCGGCCGCGCGACGGATTATCCCAGCGTCGAGACGTCGCCCCCGATCGAGAATCCCGCACCCCAGGTCCACGCGGTCGACCGGCAGCCGCGCCGTCGGCGTAATCTGCGGACGCCGCTGCTCCTGCTGGCACCGGTCGTCGCGGTGATCCTCGGAGTGTACTTCTATCTGAGCGGCGGGCGCTTCGAGGCGACCGACAACGGCTACATCCAGTCCGGCCTGGTCTCGGTCAGCGCAAACGTGAGCGGCCCGGTCGTGGCGGTCGCGGTGCGCAACAACCAGCGCGTCCGATCGGGGGACATCCTGTTCCGGATCGATCCCGCCCCCTATCAGGCCGCCGTCGACGAGGCGGTCGCGGAACTCGCGACCGCGCAGGCACAGGTCGGGTCGCTGCGCGCCAACTATCGCGAAGGCGAAGCCGCACTGCAGACCGGGCGCGACCGGCTGGCCTATGCGGAGCGCGAGGCGAAACGCCAGAAGGCGCTGCTTGCCGAGGGAATCTCGTCGCAGAACCAGTATGACCAGGCGGTGCTCGCGGCGCAGACCGCGCGCCAGCAGATCCAGACGTCGGTCCAGCAGAATGCGAGCGTCGCGGCGACGCTGACCGGGAGCGTGACCGCGCCGACCGATCGCCAGCCCGCGGTGCGCCGCGCGCAGGCTGCGCTCGAGCGCGCGAAGCTCAACCTGGGCTATACCGTCGTGCGCGCCGCGCAGGACGGGATCGTCACCAAGGTCGACCAGCTCCAGGTCGGCAGCTACGTCAGCGCCGCGAAGCCGGTCTTCACGCTCGCCAGCACGCGGTTGTGGGTCGAGGGGAATTTCAAGGAAGACCAGCTCAACCACATGCGGATCGGCCAGCGCGCGACGTTCCGGGTCGATGCCTTCCCCGATCTCGAGCTGACCGGCCGCGTCGCGAGCTTCAGCCCCGGCACGGGCAACAGCTTCGCGCTGCTCCCGCCCGAGAACGCCACCGGCAACTGGGTCAAGGTCGTCCAGCGCCTGCCGATCGAGTTCAGCATCGATCGGCTGCCGCGCGATCTCCCGCTCCACGCGGGCCTGAGCGTCGAGGTGAAGGTCGACACCGGCTACACGCGCCACCTGTTCGGCGGCGCGACGCAGGCACGATGACCGGCGCTTACCCCGATCCCGCGACCCGCAACATCATCACCGCCGCGGTGATGGCGGCGACGGTGATGAACTCGCTCGACAGCACGATCGCCAACGTCGCGCTCCCGCATATCCAGGGAAGCGTGTCGGCATCGAGCGAGGAGATCACCTGGGTCCTGACATCCTACATCGTCGCCGCCGCGATCATGACGCCGCTGACCGGCTGGCTCGCCGGACGGTTCGGGCGCAAGCGGCTGATGCTGTGGTCGATCGTTGGGTTCACCGTCGTCTCGGGGCTGTGCGGGCTTGCCAACAGCCTCGGCGAGCTGGTCGGATTCCGGCTGCTGCAGGGCGTGTTCGGCGCTGCGCTGGTGCCGATGAGCCAGGCGATCCTGCTCGATATCAACCCGCCCGAGCGCCACGGCCCGGCAATGGCGGTATGGGGTATGGGCGCGATCCTCGGCCCGATCATCGGGCCGGCACTCGGCGGCTGGCTGACCGACAATCTGTCGTGGCGCTGGGTATTCTACATCAACCTGCCGATCGGCATCCTCGCCTTCATCGGCCTGTCGGGGTTCCTGACCGAGACCAAGGATTCGGCGAGGCCCCGGCTCGACATCTTCGGGTTCGCGATGCTCGCGCTCGCGCTGGGCTCGTTCCAGCTGATGCTCGATCGCGGGCAGACCAAGGACTGGTTCAGCTCGCTCGAGATCTGCATCGAGGGGTCGATGGCGCTGTTCTTCGGCTATCTGTTCGTCGTCCAGACGCTGACCGCGCGTGCGCCGTTCATCGACATCGGCATGTTCAAGGATCGTAACTTCCTGACGGGCTCGATATTCGGCTTCTTCCTCGGCACCGTTTTGTTCGGCGTGCTGGCGCTGTTGCCGACGATGCTCGAGACGCTGATGGGGTATCCGGTGGTGCTGACCGGGCTGGTCACCGCGCCGCGCGGAATCGGGACGCTCATCTCGATGATCATCGTCGGGCGGGTGATCAAGCGGGTCGATGCCCGGCTGCTGATCTTCATCGGCTTCGGGCTGGCGGCCTATTCGCTCCACATGATGTCGGGCTTCTCGCTCGGGATGAACGAGCGTCTGGTCATCATTTCAGGCTTCATCCAGGGGCTTGGCACCGGGCTGGTGTTCGTGCCCTTGACGACGATCGCGTTTGCGACGCTCGACCCCAAATATCGCAACGAAGGCGCGGCGATGTTCACGCTGACGCGCAACATCGGGTCCGCGGTCGGCATCTCGGTGCTCCAAGCGATGACGATCCGCAATTCGGCGACCGTCCACGCCCGGCTGACCGAAGGCATCCGCCCCGACAATCCCGCGCTCCCCGGCGGGTTCGATTTCGACCTGCCGAGCGCGGTCGCGGCGATGAACGCGCAGATCACCCGCCAGGCCTCGATGGTGTCGTACATCGACGCGTTCTGGATGCTTTTCGTACTGACCCTCGCGGTGATCCCGCTGCTGCTCGTGATGCGCGGCCCGCGCAAGGGTGCAGCGGCCGGGCCCACCATCCACATGGACTGATCCGCATGCGCTTACGCTTCACGCTCCCGCTGCTCGCGGCAACCGCACTGGCCGGCTGCACCGTCGGCCCGGACTTCGCGCGCCCCAGGGCACCCGCAACCGACGCCTATCTGCCCGCGCGCGAACAGGCCGCCCCCGCGGGCGCTCCGGGGATCGCGCTCGGCGCGGGGCCGACCCAGCGCTGGTGGACCGCGTTCGGATCGCCCGACCTCGATGCGCTGGTCGACCGCGCGATCGCGAACAACCAGAGCCTTGCCGCGAGCAACGCAACCCTTGCGGCAGCACAGGACGAGCTTCGCGCGGTCGCCGGGCGGCGGCTGCCGCAGATCGACGCGAACGCGCGGGTCGAGCAACAGCAGGTCAATCTCGCCGCATTCGGCTTTTCGGGTGGCAACCCGCTCGCGCCCGCCGGAAACCCCGAATTCCACCTCTATTCGGTCGGCGGCGGGATCAGCTACGATCTCGACCTGTTCGGCGGGCTGCGCCGCCAGGTCGAACAGAGTGCGGCGCAGGTCGAGGCGCAACAACGCCAGACCGAAGCAGCGCATCTCGCGATCGCGGGGCAGGTCGTCGCCCAGGTGCTGACCGTCGCCGCGATCCGCGCGCAGGTCGCCACCGCCAACGCCTTGCTCGCGGACGATCTGCGCAACGTCGACCTGACGCAGAAACGCCGCGCGGGGGGCGAAGGCACGCTGGTCGAAGTGCTCAACGCGCAAAGCCAATATGCTGCGGATCGCGGCGACATCCCGCAGCTCGAGCAGCAGCTCGCGGAAGCGCGGCATCTGCTCGCGACGCTCGTCGGCGTCGCGCCGAGCGCGCTGGGCGCGACCGAGTTCGACCTTGCCCGATTGACCCTGCCGACGCAGGTCCCGGTCGCGCTCCCCTCCGAACTCGTCCATCGCCGCCCCGACATCCTGCAGGCGGAGGCGAACCTGCACGCCGCCGCGGCGGGGATCGGCGTCGCGACCGCGCGGCTGTACCCCGACATCACGCTCGGCGCGACCGTGACACAGGGCGCGCCGGGGATCGGCGATCTCGTCAGGAACGCGTTCCGGGGCTATGACATCTTCGCCGGACTAACCGCGCCGATCTTCCACGGCGGGACGCTGAAGGCGCAGCGCGCCGCGGCGATCAACCGCGCGCGCGCAAGCGATGCGACCTACCAACAGACCGTCCTCGACGCCTTTCAGCAAGTCGCCGACCTGCTCTCCGCAATCCAGAGCGACGCGCGTTCGGTCGCCAACCAGAATGAATCGGTATCGGTCGCGGATCATTCGCGCAGGCTCTCACGCCGCAGTTTCCAGGTCGGGAACTCCGGCATTCTCCAGGTGCTCGAGACCGAGCGACTGTATCAGCGGTCGAGCAATGCGCTTGTCGTCGCGCGGACTCGGCAGTTCCTCAACGTCGCGCGTCTGTACGTCGCCACTGCGGGCGGCTGGGTCGAAACCGCGGTCCCGCAAACGGTCCCCGCACGATAATCCGATCCCGGTGGCGTCCGGATGATGCTGCGGGCCATTGCGTTTTTCGGCGTCATGTCCGAACGCGCACGCCATGCCCGAACAGTCTTCAGCACCCCGATCGCCCTATCCGGACCACGCGTTTCAGGCCTTTCTGTTCGACATGGACGGGACGCTGCTGACCTCGATCGAATCCGCCGAGCGGGTGTGGTCGCGCTGGCTTCGCCGGCATGGGCTCGATCCGGTCAAGATCCTCCCGACGATCCACGGGGTGCAGACGCTCGAAACGATCACCCGGCTCACCATCCCGGGGATCGACCCGCGCGAAGAAGCCGCGTGGATCGTTCGCGAGGAAATGACCGACCTCGACGGCGTTCGCGCGATCGCGGGTGCGGTCGAATTCGTCGGCAGCCTGCCGGACGACGGCTGGGCGATCGTGACCTCGGCCACCCGCCAGCTCGCCGAAGCGCGGCTCGCCGCCGCCGGGCTGACCGCGCCACCGCTGTTCATCACCGCCGAGGATATTGCGGTCGGCAAGCCCGCGCCCGATTGCTACATCGAGGCCGCGCGACGGCTGGGCAAGGACGTCACCCGGTGCGCGGTTTTCGAGGATGCCCCCGCCGGGATCGAGGCGGGTCGGGCCGCCGGGGCACCCGTGGTCGTGATCACGGCAACGCATTCGCACCCCGTCGAGACCGAATATCCCGCCATCCGCGATTATGTCGGGCTGACCACGATCCACGACGAGGGAACGCTCCGGCTGGCCTCGGCGCGCTAGGGAACGGGCCCGCGCGAACGTCGCAGGCATCGTGTTGAGCGGCGCTATCCGATTGAAACATGACAAATTTGAGAATTGCTCGCGACCGATTCTGCGGTGATACCACGGGTGACGAAGCGAGAGGATTCAGGAATGGCGGACGGTCGATGCGTTGTGGTGAGCGGCGCTGAAAGCGGGATCGGCGCAGCCTGCGCGATTGCGTTCGGGGCGCAGGGCGACAAGGTCGTGGTGCTGTTCCATGATGCCCGCAACGACGGCAGCGACACCGTCGCAAGGGTCAAGGCCGCCGGCGGGGATGCGATCGCGGTCCAGTGCGACGTTGGTGACGAGGCGTCGGTGGAGCGCGCGTTTGCGGCTGCCGAACGGACATTCGGTCTTGCCCGCGTGCTCGTCAATTCCGCCGGGATCAACATGGCGGGCGTCCCGGTCCGGCAGATGACGATCGCGCAATGGCAGCGGATGCTCGATACCGATCTTACCGGCGCCTTCCTGACGTCGCGCCGCTTCGTCCGGGATCGACCAGCGAATGCACCCGGCGCGATCATCCATATCTCCTCGATCCATGCCTATGCGGTCCGCTCGGGCGGCGCGGATTATTGCGCCGCCAAGGGCGGGCTGACCAACCTGATCGAGACGCTCGCGATCGAGGAAGCGCCCAACGGCATTCGCGTCAACGCGATCGAACCCGGCATGATTCTGACGCCGATGAACGAACGGGCAAGCGACGACCCGACCTACCGCAGGACGCTCGAGCAGAATATTCCGTTGAACCGGGCTGGACGACCGGAGGAAGTCGGCGATCTCGCCGTCTTCCTCGCGTCGGACAAGGCGACCTATATCACCGGCGCGCGGATCGTGATCGACGGTGGCCTCTCGCTGATGCAGGCGCTCGGCGCATGACCGACGCCGTATCCCCTGCGCGGACGTCGGCGGCGGCCGCCACCAGCCAGTCGGACATCGCGCCCGGCATTCCCGTCATCCGCTCGAAGCTCCCCGCCGACAGCGTGACCGGCGACCGCAAGGTGCTGGTCTATCCCTCCTCCGGCCTGGTCGACTTCAACGTCCACGCGCTCGAGGATATCCACCTGATGGGCCCCGCGCCGCTGATGGCGCGCGATCTGATGAGCCCGTTCGTCTGGCTGGAGCCGGACGGTCGGTTCGGGATCATGGTGCGCGCGGTAACGCGGCCGGGCGAACCGATGACCGATACCGGAATCATCTGGGGCGGATGGAGCGACGACGGCATCCATTTCGACATGCTCGACCAGCCGTCGATCCTCCCCGGTGCTGCGGGCGAGAAGGACTCGGGCGGGGTGGAGGACCCTACCGTCGTCAAGATGCCGGACGGCAGCTACGTCGTCTATTATACCGGCGTCGAGGCGGACATGGCGCATGGCGAGATGTTCTACGCCACCGGCCCGAGCCTCGAAAAGCTGGTGAAAGCCGGGGTTGCGCTGGCGTCGACCAAGTCGCTCGGCAACACCAAGGAAGCGACGATCGATCGCGAGAAGGACGGTCGCTGGAGCCTGTTCTATGAATATGCCAGCGACGGGGCGAGCCGAATCGGTCTGGCGATCGGTGCAAACGTCGACGGGCCGTGGGACGAGCAGCCGACGCCGTTCATGCCGCGCGAGAATGGTTGGGACAACTGGCACCTCTCGACCGGCCCGATGCTGCTCGACGATCCCGAGATGCCGGTAATGTTCTACAACGGCGCGACGCACGACGCCCGCTGGCGGATCGGCTGGGTCGCGTTCGACCGCACCCTCTCGCGAGTGGTGGATCGCTGCATCGAGCCGCTGATCACCCCGCCGCCGGTGCCCGACCGGACCGCGAGCGACATTGCGTTCGCCGCATCGGTCACCAGTCGGGACGGCGAGGTGTGGCTATACTATTCG
>Ga0160428_1000647_pt1 | contig 35208 bp, 31 predicted proteins | sample SolpanmetagenomM_FD_108198 | JGI IMG/M metagenome (GOLD analysis project Ga0160428, IMG submission 108198) | Solar panel surface microbial communities from Lawrence Berkeley National Laboratory, California, USA - M | ecosystem: Engineered > Built environment > Solar panel > Unclassified ... | reverse complement strand
CTTCTAGTTATTCTAGATTGCCACCTTATATATATAAACCTAGTTGTTACGGTTCATGAACTAACGTTATTGTTATTATTATTATTATTAATCACGTAAAGCTTGGCAGCGGAATTGTGACCGCACTACGCACCTTTTCTTACTATAGATCCTTTAGATCCTCTTTCTTTCCTTATAGATCGTCCTAAGTAGCAATTATACTTAGCTTTTACCACCCAGTTCTAGTCCTTGTTAATTAGTTAGTTACTTAATTAACCTTTATATATATAAAGTAGCTCTAAATAACCTTTCAATCCAACAGTTATAGGCTACGGACTCTAATCTACGTGGCGTTAATTTTACTAGAGGCGTACTACTATAGAATAGTACGTTAGTACTAATCTATCTTCTTTACTACCTATCTACTTATGCTAACTAGCTAGCTATAGATTCTTTTTCTTAGTTTAAGTTAAGAGTGCGAGAAAACTACTAATTCCCTTATAATGTTCAATACTATATAAGAGCATAACACTATATATAATAACTTCTTGCCACCGTCCTGTTTACATATGCAATGCACCTACTCCGTCATGCTATTGTTATGCTACTATTAATGCTATGCTCATACCCTTCGTTTCATCAACCAAAGTCATCAGTCATTCAAAAGCACGTCCTGAAAAATCTCGACGAAAAGAAGCGAATGTACAAGAAACGAATATACAAGAAGCGAATGTACAAGAAGCGACTATACGAGAAGCGAATATACAAGAACCGAACGAAAAAACGAAAGAGTATCATGAATCCATCTCACGAGTTCGTGAAGACATCTAGCAGACGCTGATGTACATTCCGATAGGGGAAGGGTTGTAGTCTAGAGGCCATGTTAGTTTATAATCAATCTCCAATGTCATCAGTAAGTGACTTACCTTGGAAGTAGCTCAAAGCAAGGTCGCCAGTGGCGGAAACCTTGAAAGAGATCCTCTGACCAGCACCACAAGCGTGGCTGATAACAGAGTAGCTGTTCCCCGGAGCCACTGATGGGATCGTAACATCAACACCGAGAGGAGCAGGGACGTTGTTGTAGGTCGTGCTCTCTGTAGCAGGAGAAGAGAGCTCCTGGAGGTGCAGTCCGCCAGACCCTGAAGTGGTGAAGTCGGAGGTCTCGAGCTGAGACTTCTCAGGCCAGAGGAAAACGACGGTGCAGGTCTTGCCTTCGTCCGCGGATGGGATATCGAAGTTGAAGATCGAAGAGACTGTGCTGGAAAACTCGCCGTCGTATTGCGTGCCGAAAGCGGTATCGGGCTGGCTACTATCAATAGGGACAATCAAGTGGGGGAACTGTCATGGACGATTAGCATGTCAATCGAGGATCAAAGCATACATGATCCTTACCTCGTAGGTGCCACTAAGGATGTCGGTGGTGCAAGAACCAGCAGATGGGGCAGGAGCACTTGATGCTGAGACTGGAGAACCGGTAGCGCTACCAGATGCAGTCGAGACAGGAGCCGTCGTGGCGGTGGTCGAGGCACTCTTGACAGTGCTGAAGGTGGTGGGGATCGTAGCAGTCGAGGTGAAAACGGCGGTGGTTGTGAGGGTAAGAGGAGAGGTGGCAACCGACGTGGAAGAGTTTGTGAAGTAGGTGAATGGCTTGCCAGTGCAAATCTCGTAAGAACAAGGAATGTCGCTGGTGATCGTGACGGGGATGGTGAATGTGTAACCGGATGGATGAACCGCAGTACCGGTCGTGGTCATGACGGTTGTGGACGTGAGAGAGCTCGCTGGAGCAGAGCTTGCTGGAGCAGAGCTTGCTGGAGAAGAGCTTGCTGGAGAAGAGCTTGCTGAAGCAGAGCTTGCTGGAGCAGAGCTTGCTGGAGAAGAGCTTGCTGGAGAAGAGCTTGCTGAAGCAGAGCTTGCTGGAGCAGAGCTTGCTGGAGCAGAGCTTGTTGGAGCAGAGCTTGCTGGAGAAGAGCTTGCTGGAGAAGAGCTTGTTGGAGCAGAGCTTGCTGGAGAGCTTGCTGACGCAGAGCTTGCAGGGGCAGAGCTTACAGGGGCAGAGCTTGCAGGGGCAGAGCTTGCAGGGGCAGAGCTTGTCGGGGCAGAGCTGACTGGAGTAGAGCTGACTGGAGTAGAGCTTGCTGGAGAAGAGCTAACTAGAATAGAGCTTGCTGAAGCGGAACTGGCAGAGACAGAGCTGCTCACAGGAATGCTAGACTGGGTGGTGCCAAAGATGGAGGTATCAGTCGATGAAAGCGAAGCTGAGGTAGGAGTGAAGATAGCAGTGGTCGCAGTGCTGGACGGAGTGCTCGTGGCAGTGCTGCTCGAGCTGCTGACGGCGGAAGAGGAGATAGGGCAGGTAAGGTCGAACAGTGGGCCATTGCTGAGCTGGCTACCAACGATACCGAAGCTTGGGCTAGGTGTGGTAGGGTATGAGTCCTGAAGAGTGTACCAGAAGAGATTGTACGCGCCCTGAGCAGAGCATTTGACCTGATCCCAGTAAGTCTTTGCATTGGCGATGCTGGGAACGGCGAGGTTCTCCGTAGGACCGCTAACAGGAAACCCAGTTTCAGTGATCTGATGGAGGAGGAAGCAATTAGCGAAGGAATTCTTGGATCCTCGTTCACACGGATATACGTACCCAGACTGGCTTTCCTTGAGAAACAGCAATGGTATTATCGAGAGCCGTATAGAAACTGGCGTTTTCGGCACCAATGGCGTTGTTGTCATCGAATTGGAAGTAGGGATAGGCGTCCATAGAGACAAAGTCAACAGCCTCGATCACAGCGTTGTTGGATCCATTGACCCAAGCAGTCCAGGTGTCAACATGGGTGATCTGGGCCTGTACATTGGCAGCTGCAAGTGCTGAACGGACCTGGCCAATGTAGTTAACCAAAGTAGCAGGTCCAGCACCAACACCAGCCTTGTTCTGAACACCAGTGGCGGAGTCGCGGTAAAGATCCTCAGAACCAACAGAGACGCCAGCAATCAGGTTTGTAAAGGCAGAGCCGTACTGTGAGATGGCAGCGTTAAGCGCAGCAATCTCGTTATCGAAATTAGCCTGGCCAGCTGATGCCCATAGACCGAGAAGAAGGTATGTGTTTGTGTTGATCGCAGCTGGGATAGCAGAAATAACGCCGTTGGCAGTGCCAGCTTGCACGGTCGTGTATAAACGAGCAGCAGTGAATTCGCCATTCGTGCCGGGAAGATTCTTTGCTGTATTGAAGAGGCTTGTAAATTCCTCCAACGTGACAGCAGAGCCATCAGTGTTTGTAGAGCCGTAGTTGAAGCCGGTAAATACAGCTGATGCGGTGGCCGCAAGGAGGGAGAGCTTGCTGAGCATCTTGAGTGGTAAGAATAGGAAATACAGGTCGAAATGAGAGTATGAGATGAAGGAGATGGACCACAGGAGGAAGAGGATGGGAGTAAGGTATATATTTCAATTTCAATGGAGAGCCTACGTAGGAGGTGGAGCGAAGGACAGAGCTTTTCTCTGGGGCATTGACAAGTCTCCACAGCGGATGGCCAAAATAGCACCAGATCGTCGTGACTTAAGGCAGGAACGACAGGCACAGGATGCACAGGAACGACAGGAACAAAAAAAAGCTCGATCAAGAAAGGTTGTTTTCAAGCTTTTTTCCTTGCCCAGCACGGACTCGCGGCTTTGCCACGCACGAGCGACGATTTCGTCCCGTCTTTCTCCGGTGGGGGCGTGAATAATGCACACCCCTCACCTTATCCACTACATACAAGACCTAGACTGTCAAGCACATAGGCAGAGAGTTCAGCCTCGAAAGAACCACGGCGTATATAAGACCATGAAAACAGCATTAATGTACGATCCTTCAAAGTGGCAGCATGCTAGAAGTTCACAAGATTTTCGATACGCTCCTCGGGAACTTGCTTCTGCTCGTTGGTTGGGACAGATATCAACATATGCGTGGGGGCATGACAGTATGGACGAGCTGAACGTAATTGTAATGCCTTTGAGAGCCGAACTAAAGTGAGCTACAAACTAATGAATGTCCATCCTAAGCAATATACTAAAATGAGCGTGATGCTTGCATTTCCTCATGCACATCAAGAACTTCCTACTTGTATAGAACATATACTCCCGCCCACTCCTCTCGTCTCCAACCTCGTCAGCTCATGCTGCTAGGTCTATTACATCACTGCCCACATTGACAAGGCACTCAGTTGGTGCCTTTGAATTGAGCGCACACAACATTGACAAGACCGGAACCAATCGTGCCAGCCGCGCCAAACCCAGGATTAACGGCACCAATTCCTGTGGCCGCGTAGTTCAGCGCGGTGCTTATCCAGTTACACCACGCGTCATCGACCTGTTCCATAGCGATGGAAAGCTGAATCGAGGCAACTAGAAAGTTGGCTGGAGCCGTGCCTCCCCAGACGTGCACGCTGATGCTGTCAGTTTGTTTGCATGTCGACATTTTGCTTCCATTACCCAGTGTCGTGGGTGCAGACCATTGCGTCCCTTGCGCGACTGCGCCGTTTAGCAGAGCAATCATGTTCTCCATCGCGCCAGGAATCGGCGAGAAGAAGTTTGCATCCGTAACGCTAAGTTCCAGAAAACGTTGGTCGGCAATGTAGTATGGGTTCTCTCTGTTGCCATTAAGGATTGGTACCTGTGTGGAAATGGTTGCAGGATCAGTTGAGCAGCCATCGTCTGTGCAGACCTGCGTAATTGCGCCAATGGCCTCGTTAGGGTTCCTGCTTCCGTATAGAATTGTGTTGTTACCGAGATCAACCTGGGTATAGAGTCCATTGCCGTCACGTCGAGTGAGGTTTGCTGCATCGTGCACGAAATGTCCATGAGCAGCGAGGACATCAGCGAATGCTTTGGAGCCATGTTCATAGCCAGGGCGGATGCGGATTCCGGTGCCATTTTTGCCGTCGTAGGTTTCGCAATTGAAGGCAGCCTCGCAGTTGTCGAGTGCGGTTTGGGACCAAATCTTGGTGTTGCGATGGACGGCGGAGGTCTTGTTACCGATGAGCCTAAGACAAGTCAGTAGGATGTTCTTTGCTGGGGGTCAGTTGAATCATACCGTTCAAGCGTAGCAGCTGGGGCAGCTGAAACTACCATGGCGAAGATGCCGGCGATGAGAGCTGGGCGCATGACTGCTGTTGAGATTGTGGAAGCTCGGAAGAAGCAGAGGCTACGTGTACGAAGGATACTGTATTTGAAGAGAGAAAGAGTTCGATCTGAGTGGAGATTGAGAAGTCGTTGTGGTCTGGGTTGATGGTTATTGTTGCTCGTTGGGTAGTGATAAAAAAAGGAAGAGACTACTCCTGGACGTTCCAGCTCTTCTTATACTCGATCTCGCCGCTTGCATTTGGCGTGCGGGCTGTACAAAGCATCTTAATTAAGATTCCAACTGCGCCATGCTTAGGGTCATGGATACATAAGCCTGATACATGTAGCCTGATACATGTAGCATGATACATGCAGCCTGATACATGTAGCCTGATACATGTAGCATGAGACATGCAGCCTGATACATGTAGCATGATACATGCAGCCTTGCAGTCGTTCTGTCGCTCTGCACATCATGATAAACATATATGAAACTCATTCCGTCACCGCATGCTGCGCAACAAGGCTCAGATATCAATCGTGTAAACGAGAGCTGCTTGATATTTAATTTAACAGACTCTGGATCTCCGCACCAAGGCAGGAACTGCCAAGGCTCGACTTCAGCCAGGCATCAGAAACAGAAACGCCACTACGCAAGCATTCGAGTGATAATTATATTTATAGCTTTTACTAGTCGAAAAACCCGCCGACACAGCAGGCAATAAGATCTGTTTTCTCAAAGGTTGAGCAGCTACCTGGTGTTGACGTCTACCCATTTTAATCATTAAAGTCATTCCATTTCGTGCCACTTTCTTCTGCCATAGCATCTCTAGCTGATCACAGTTCCTTCTTCAAGAAGTGTTCGGGTGCGTGCGTCGTCTCGAAGTCAACATGCACATATGCACGATCCACATCAGGCAGACTCTCCAGCTTCATTTGCAAACTCTCCGCCACGTCATGTGTCTCCTTTAGCGTCTCATTTGAGTCCATGACAATATCCACTTCCACAATCAATCTCGGTCCTGAGTGCCATGCTCGGACTGTGTCGAGGGCGATAATGTCCTGGCTGTGTGTCATGGAGATATATGTGATGAGCTTGAGCATGCTTGTATCTGCTGTGACGCCAATAAGAAGTTGGAACTCGGAGTATGCTGTACGAAGCCAGAGAAAAGCAACAAGGACAGAGAGGATGATGGCGCCCATGGGATCAATCCACCATGCGAGCTTACTACCTCCGACAGAGGTCAGGAGACCAAAGGAGTTGATCATGATGTCGTTACGGTGGTCCTCCCAGAGAATGCGGATTTGACTGTATTTGTTGCGTAGACTAAAGCAGTAGATGAACAAGCTGAGCTTTGTTGCCAACGCGACACCAACAGCGATGATGGAGGGAATGTGGAAGCCAGTAGTGTCGCCATGGTCTGGGTCATTAACGCCGGTGGCGATGTCGCGAATTGAGAAGACAATCAGGATAAACGAGACCGAGCACATCAAGAAGCAGAAGACAATGTTTCCTGCTGTTTCTATACGTGCTTTACCTGCAGGAAACTTGCTTGCATCGACCTTCTTGACCGCTCGTGCTGAGAGAATCAACATGACATTGGACAACGGATCGAAGAGCGCGTCGGCCATGGTCGTGAAGAGTGATAGCGAGCCAGATGAAATAGCACCGTAGAGTTGAAGTGCTGCAAGGATGATGTTTGCGACAAAACTTCCAGTGACAGCAATCTTGTATTGTAGAGAATCTGCGTCCGCTTCTGCTTTTGCTTCTTGTCTGTGTCTTGATACTGGCTTGAGGAGTCGCTCAATGTTGTCATTTTGCTCTTCGTAGAACTTTTCAAGCTTTCTTGCTCTTGCAGCCTCCGGTGATGTCGACAATGGGCCTAGCGTTCGTCTTGTGGAAACGCTCTTTCTGATGTGTTCAAGCTCGGCAGTAGATTTGACCTTGGCTGCAAGGTGAAAGGGATCCTCTGTATAATCGACGCCATCGTTTTCTATATCTACGTGCTCAGAGCCATTTGGACCGCGTCTTGACGCAGAACCCCGATCTTCAAGCGGTGGTGTGATAGGCTCGAATGCTGTCGTCGCGCTTGATGGCCCACCGATTGCAGCTTGTCGCTTACTGTCTGCTCCGGCGCCAGCACCAGCCGCAGTAAGCTCGATCCAGGGGTGATGAGCATGCGTTGCAGGATGACGCGCTGGTGATGGTTCGCAGGCCGTTCGCGACGATGGACGTGATGATGGACGCGACGTTGGATGGATCAAGCTGTGCGCAAGAATGGAGGCCGACATGGTAGACTGTGAGAGGAGATGGAGTAGAGGAGGCGAGGGCTTGCTTCGCTCTTATCAAGGAATGTTCATAGGCGCAAAGGCGCTGCGCCAAGTGTTGATCTTTTAGGCAGAACTTCTCAGCCGCTCTGCGATGAACACTTTGGTCAAGGGGAAATCAATGTCGAGGTAGGAATGATGTTAGTTGTGGTGTAGACGCGCCGACTGTTCATGTTCGACATCGTAGGCTGAAAGTTGAGGTTGAGGTTGAGGCATCGGATGGTGGGGCCTACGACCAGCTTCTTTCACCTGTGCACCTTCCTGTTCATCTCATCAAGAAAGAAAGAAAGAAAGAAACAGAATGTATGTATGTATGTGCAAGTTGTCTGGTTTGTTTTGATAATATATACGTCTTGAGGCTTTTGATTTACAATTTCTTGCGGTCATGTGCACTACCGTCCAGTCGTCCATACCATCCTTCTGTGCATCGGGGTGATCCTTCACTTTCGAGACCAGCTCAGTAAGAGAAACCCTCCTCGACAAAATCAACACTTCCCAGCTCAACCTTGCTTCTCGCCGCCGACCTGACACTATCCGCAAATGCACCAGGACCACAAACAGTTACCACCATTGCGCCAACCCTATTCGCAAACACTTCATCGACAACCTTTTGCGCGTTACATCTTCCAGACGATATTGCCACAGTACCTTGGCCAGATGAGAGATGTGGAGGCGAAGCCGTTCTGGTCACAAAGATCTTAATCTGAAGAACGTCTCTGTATGCAGGCATGTGTAGCATCTCATCAAGCCAAGGCTGGACCCATGAAAGACATTCCATGTCAGGAACGGACCAGACCAGGACGATCTTTTGTGCTGCTACAGTCTTGTCATCATGCCCTTGAATGAGATGACGCACAAAGCCAAGTTGGTGAGTGATGCCAACACCTGCTGCAAAGAGGAGGACTGTGCCGTATGCATCAATATTGTCGTGACCATGATAAGGACCGTCAATGTAGCCAGACATCTGGAGTCCATTCTTCCCTGACTTGGTGGCGAGGTCGAAGAGTTTGCGGGTCATGCCGTTGCGTGCTCTGACAATGAGGGAGACTGATCGACGTGATATTTGTGCCTTCCCCAGCTCTTCGGTGGTTGTCTCGACGTCCTTTTCCAAGTCGATTGACGTGAACGATTCTTCGTCGTCAAATGGGTTTTGTTGCTGACCTTCGGAAGACCAAGCCACGGAGAAGGGATGCATAGCGAACCACTGGACTTGTGGTAAAGAGATGTAGACATGACCGCCGGGTTTGTAATTCCAAGGCCGCGCAACGTGGAACGTTACTCGACAAGCTCCACCTGCAAGTGCTTCCACTAAAACATCTGTCTTTTCTCGATGGCCATAGTTTCTGAAAATCATCCTCATTGATCTGAAAAACCATTCTGCGATCCAGAGAAACATGACCGTCCAGACATATGGCAGCTGTGGCAGATTGTCCTTGTCCAGATGAACATATACACCGATAATGGCGAGGAAGACCAATAGTCTATGACCGGCAATAAATGTTTCGTAAGCAGCTCGTCGCACTGGACTCCAGCTTTGTACAGCAATCAGCAGCATTGTCGCCATAGCCAGAGTCGCCCAGCTCAAACTAGCATACGAAGTGATCAGCTTGCCGACCATCACTGAACCACCTTGATCGACCGTGTTCGTACCCCAAGCACCGACGTGGAGGACAGACATGAAAATGACGGTTCGTGCACACCAGCGGTGAAAGAGGTTGAACGTGTCGTAGCTGATTTTGAGAATGTGAATGAGAGGATTGTTACGTAGTGCGAAGAGGACAGTAGGCACCAGGTTGAATGCAGCAAGAGCGCCACTTCGGCCTCTAAGCTCTGCTAATGTTGCTTTTCTGGATTGGCTGTAGTCGAGAATGCAGCAGTAGGCGATGTTGCTGGCAATATAAGCAATGAGCAGGACTGTTTGGAGGCGAAGAGGAAAGGTGCCAAAGTTAAGAATGTGACCATTGCGAAGTGTGAAGGTCATCTCCCGATTGTGTCGTGTGGTAAAGAGCGGTGCCAGAAGTACATTACGTTTCAGCCAGGGAACGAAAGACGTCTGGTTTTGCTTCAGACAAGCTTGAGTTGATGCATCCGATCCTGCAGCGCGAAGATAGCGAAGGTGAGCATTGATTGCGGTTGCGACACGGTAGATGAGAGCGACTAGCGCAATGACTGCAAAGATAATGACCAGCATGTTGATGCAGAAATAGTTGAGAGATTGATTGACTCCAGCAAGACCGCGAACGTAAGGTGAATAAACTGTGGTTTCTGAAGTAGCAGCACGCGTGGATCCTGCCACGAGTGTTTCGAGCGACAAAGGCGATGAAGACAAGGTCGACGCAGTTGGTGTGGACAATGAAGGCGAGAAGGAAGAAAGAGAAGGAGTGACAACAACAGCGAACGCGTCTGGAGGACCAGCCACCATGAAACTCAAACCCCTCGCTAAATCGTTGGTCATGCTCCTGCAATGTTAGGAGGAATGTAACGAGGAAGTCTTGGCACGAACGAGCACGAGCTGTAGGGGATCATTTGTCTTTATAGATCAAAGAGGATGTTGTATCCTCGCTATTGTGTAAAATATCGGTTTAGTGAATCTTGATGGCCTCTCGTTTCTTTCATCTACGACACTGTGCACAATAAATGTCTATCAAAAGAAAGGAAATCTTGTTGTAAAACAAACAATAGATCTGAAACACAACACAAACGGCTAGATCGGGACAAAGCGTGCACGCGGCGCGTGGCACACACGGGCAGTCGGGACGATCTGGAAGCTCGTGCTGACGTGTAGTACTCGTTCATTGTCGCAGACGGCAAAGTCCTGATGGTCCGAACGAAGCTATCCGACCTATGGCTTCTTCATTTTTAAATAGCTCAGGGGCAGAAATCTGAAACACAGGGCAGAGCTTGGCGGCTATGTGTTGCAGATCTGAGGCGCGTCGATCAATCTTATTTTTGTACCTGAGTACAAGGCTGAGTGTTTCATCGAAGTCACGTCTTTGAAGTCATGTTTCAGGCTCGGACTCTGGTGGGTTAGCTCACTTCCCGCCTCATCGCATGCGCAGCCATGGAGGAAATAATCAACCCCAGCCTCTATCTCCTAAAATGGGACAATCCAACAAGCCCTCCAAACGCGCGAAGAGTAAGCCAGACATCGCCAACAAGAAACAAGCACAACGCAAAAAGAATACCAAAGGTTCGCCAACGATAAGCCTGCCCTCTCGCATCACAACATACACATTACCACCCCCCAATTGGCCATCCTCGTTGCCTTATCTGTCAACATCGCACCTTGATCCTTCTCTCACACCCAGTCAACATGCTCTCGTCCATCCTCTATCTCTCCCACAAGATCCGACACCATATGTCATTCAGACTGCAGTCACATACAGCCCCACAATCAACCCTCTGATCACAATCACGCCAATCACCGACCCATCACACCCAGCATATTCACAGCACGGTCTTTTTACCACTCGCTTCCTCCCTTCCGGCACACATATCCTTGACTACACAGGCCTACTACATTCATGTCCACTTCCTACCTGCAGCGCCTCCGACTACGACCTCGCCTTCCTCTCCCGCGACGCTAGTATCGCCATAGACGGGCAAAGCATGGGCAACGAAGCAAGATTCATAAACGATTACCATGGCGTCAATGACGCAGGTCCAAATGCAATATTTGAGGAGTACTTTGTCAAGGTAAAAGGCAAAGGGGGGAAAGAGGTGTGGCAGGCTAGGATGGGTGTTTGGGTCAAGCCGGGTTTAGAGGCGGGTATTGGAAAGGGTGAGGAGATTTTATTGTCGTATGGGCGAGGGTATTGGAAGGCTAGAGGCTTGGGTGGTGGTGGTGATGTGGCAGAACCTGCTGATCAAGACAGTCAAGGGAAATACTTGAGTCAAGAGAAGATTAGATGAGACGGACATACGCAGTCATGCAGGACAGTCGTGCTTGGAGGAACTCATCAGACACAGCTGTAAGCCTCGGTTTCAACATGACATTGTGCAGGGGTCGTCTGCTGAGCTCTAACTACACGAACCTCCTGGTCGCTACTTTCATTGTTCCCTGCCTTGAGGCACGAATATCTTGCGGCTTGTTCGCGGACCAGTTGAAAATATCGCTCGGAGATACATGCTGCAGAGTAGTATTCAAAGTACGCCAGCAGGGGGGCTGTGATCGTCGAGAGATCGCAGGGACTACATGTTATTGAAGCATCTGGTCTGCCGGATCGCCTCACTACCATATGGCGCGACTCATGCTTCTACTGTAGACCTGACACTTGCAACTGGTTCCATCAACACATGTCGATGCTGTGACGACGATGCGAAACAAGCTGTCACATATTGCAAGCAGACGCAATAGATTCTGAAAACCTCAATGTTCTACAAGATAGGCTGCAATGGTGCATAGAACACTTTAATATTCTGCCCTCTATCTATCCATCGCCAAAAGCTATACACAAGAATCGAACAAGAAATACGAAAAACATGCGAGAGCTCTCTAAGAGCAACAAAGGCCGAGTGTCTGCCATGTAAAGTGCCTGCCATGAAAAGTATCACCATCAAATGCTGTTTTCCTGATTGAATTTCATACTCCAAAGACACCTTGGTTGGTCATCCGCGTGTGTAGGTTAAAACAGCAAATCTACCAAATCCCGATAGCGCCTGAACAATGCTTTCTCTAATACCCTCCCTTTGTTATTTCGTTTCCATCTGTGCAAGTTTGTGATCTCAACGTGTCGTGCAATCAAAAGACACCAGCCAAGTTCTCAATCAACATGTTGTCGACAGGCGAGCTGACACGCTTGAGGTTGACCTTGGCACCCATAGTCATAGTCGGGCCAGCAGTGTTTGAGCTCGCGGTTGTAGTGACAGGTGCAGCCGTGGTGGTGGGCGTGGATGTGTGAGTCGGCTTGTGAGGGTGGTGCGATTCCTTGCTGTGAGTTGGGTGAGGGTGTGGCTCCTTGCTGGAAGTTGGGTGTGGGGTGGGGACCTTGGACGAGGGTGAGTGGTGTTGGTAGGCTGAGGAAGAAGTAGCAGAGGCGTGGCTAGTTGTAGATGCCTTTGTTGACGTAGATGCAGCGGATGATGTGTGTGCAACTGATGAGGTGTGTGCAGCTGATGATGTGGTAACAGCAGCCTTAGATGTTGTGGTAGCAACTGGTACGCGGCTGTATTCTGAAGGTGTAGGAAAGTGCCAGATACCAGTGGGAAAGGCCCAGGGATTTCTTGCGGCAGATGACGTTGGTGCAGGAGCGGGCTGTTCCCATCCACCGAAACCACCCCAGCCGCCAAATGCCTTTGTCTCAACAGCAGGAGGGGAGAATAGTGCTTCTTCCTTTCCACCACCAAAACCCCAGTCCCAGCCTCGTGCTTCTACTGCAGGTTGTTCTACTGCGGCAGGAAGAGCATATGTGCTGACTGTGAAGCTGAAGGTGGCAAGGACGATGTTGGAGACCCTCATGATTGTGTTTTGCTAAACGAAAGACTGCAAAAGAACGAGTGTGATGACTTGAAAAGTCCAATGTACGAAAGCGTCAGAGAAACGAGTGTAAAGACAGTAGTGCTAGTACGACGAAGGATGATAGGATGCAAGAACTTTCGCAGCCATAGGTGGGAGACGACTGCTCTTTTGTCCTAGCATACTGGCTAGCTTGTTACCGAAGAGACGTGTAACACTTTCCGAAGATGAAATGGTCAAGCTAGTAGAGCTCCTCTGTGGCTTATTCGGCTAGTGAGATCCTTTGGCCACAGAACCCACAGGGTCCAAGCTTAATGTAACCATGATAGGCGTTTGATGGTGGTCTGGCAAATTGTGATTACCGTTCTCCCATCTCTTACGCAAAGACATGCTCATAGTACGCTGCTTCGGTCTGGTCATGGTGGATTTATAGCCAAGACAGCGACAAACCGACATGAAACAAGCAGATCGGTGTGGAGTTCACGTACGGCCACAGACCCCATCCTATGGTTGACACAAAGATAAGAAGACACAAGCGCCGAAACACCATCTCAACGCAGGACGGGAAAAGGTTATCTTGCGGCTTGCCCAAACAGTGGTCAAGCTAAGGGTACACCATGTCATGTCAGCTTCTGAGATCGGAACAACAAACGTCTTGAATCTAATTGCCGCGTAGCCTGTGCTCTCTAGCACAAGCCTATCGGAGTTCGAGTAATCATGCAAAACACAAAAGTGGTTGAATTTCGTTTGTTTTGATAAGTGGCCGTCCGGCACCTTCGGCTTGGCGGGTGGCGTGCATGGCCCCCTTGAACCTAAATCCTTCGGGATGGTACTGTAGAGAATCTGCCTGATTGGGTCTTTCAACTTCAACTTTACGCTAGTCAAAATTACCACATAACCCTACCAGGTGGAGGCCACACTCGCTCCCTTTGCGGCATGTTGTGTGCAAGAGTCGTCGAATGCATGATTACAAACCGATCATGGTTCGTGCTGCGGGAAAAAGTGCTCGTGCGGCTGCTCGTCATACGATGCCCTAAACATCTTCTGAAACATGCCCTCTACGGTGGCATTCTGCGTGGTCTCATGGTGTCGTGAGTTGCTTGCAAGCATTCGACGCGTGAAAAGAAAAGGGGACAAGCTTCTTGCAAGCAAAACTTAACATTTGATATGAAACCCACTTTATATTGTGGTCTGTGCTTCCCACAATGGCGTGTTCCGGCTTGACGAGGAACCAAAAGCAATAATACCTCCAGGAGCAAAAGAAGAGGCCAAAAAGGCAAGAATATTGAATGTGCGCTGTTCGGCTGTGTATTTGTTAGATATGATCGATTTGTGGCCTACCATAGCATGTAACTTACGAATCGAACCCGAAGCTAGTCGAAACTATGTTTGATGGCAACGACCAAGGTTACCATTACCCCAACAGCGCTGTTGGGTTTGCACTTTGCATGTGATAACAAAATTCCTGGGGCCTAATAGACCAACATACCATGCTCAGGTTCTGTGTACAAGATACTCAAGGGTACCATATATATAATGGACCATCACTCCTCTTGTTCCGTAGCTTACACACACAAAGTGGGTTCATATCTATCAAGCAAACAATAACAGGACATCGGAAGATGAGGATGATAATGAAGGCTCATAATTCGTAAATGTTACCAAAGAGTTCTATCTTCGCCATGTCAATCCCATCCTGTCTAATGCTATATGCCTATTACGCCACCAATCCCGGACGTGATACCATGTTTCTCCCCCTCAAAATTGAGGTTCGAGATCATCGTCCAAGACTTCTTCCACAAACAAATCTTACACCACTTCAAAGACACTCATCTTTCTCCATCCGCTCTTTTGGCTGACCACTCCACCACGTCGTCGCCACATCCAGTATCCAGCCAGAAAACCCATACCAAGCACAGCAATCACCAAAAAGTTGACTGAGATACCATGTTCAAGTATATCAGAGCCAACATTAGCGATAGCAGCGGTAGCAGGCACACCGCTACCTTCAGCCTTCTGCTCAACAACAACATGCACACTTCCGTCTCCATGAAAAATCCAACTGCCCAGCGTCTTTCGATCACGGCCAATAGCAGTTAGTCTGAAGCTATCAAATTCGCCAATCGCTTCTCCCGTTTCATGCGACACAGTAGCGCTTGCAGGAAGTTGTACTGATGTCTCGAATCCGGCATGTCTGAAAACACCAAATCGTGTCCATGGTGTCCCTGCCTTCCGACCAAGTTGGTTTTGGATACTCGATTCTTGCTGGCCTTCAAGTCTCCAAGAGTCGATCTCGGTCGCGCCATTCCATGACCATGCTACATTATTACCGTCACGAACGAACGATGGTGCTGTGGTAGGATGGCCTATCCATTGACTTTTGTATACACGGTGTGAATATGAACTGAGCTTGACAGATGCTTCTGTTTCTTCTACTGCTGTGAAAGGTGCATATTGTGTCTGACATAGCAGCTGGCCACTTTCTGTAAACTCTGCGAAAGCAGATTGTGACCCGTAGCCGACGAGGTAGTTTCTACTGTCGAGTTTTGATACGCTTCCACCTTGAAGGACGATGCCAACACTGCTAGGGTTGATGAATAGAGCGAGGGATCTGGCGACGTTGTTCCCTTTTCGTCCTTGGTAGTCTAATTGAAGTTGAATCTTAGAGGCCATAGGATAGCTTTTGCCAACATCTTCGCGACCTTCAAGGAAATGTGCTTCAGTGTCGAAAACTGTAAGTATGAAAGTATTGTCTTCTGCCTCTTCCAGAGTCGCATGATGCGGATCCACGAATCTCGTAGCATTTCCCTGGCTTATATCTTCGAACGTGCTGTTTTTACCACCTAGTTCCCAAATGACCTCGCCATCTTCGCCGCTTATATATATGACGCTTCTGCTGAACTTGGCCGAGATGAGGTAATTTCTTTTTGCGTCTTTGCTTGCACTATTGATGTGGAAGAAATCCCATGGATCAGCCTCGACGCCAGTCCAGCTCGACCAACTATCGACAATCATGTCATCAAATGCGAGATGCTGGGATGCACGCCATTCGAAAATGAGTGCATTGGTGACTACATCAATCTCTTGCACAACACAATCCCATATCCAGCCCTCCTCACGCCCTCCTTTAGACGTTAGATTCCAGGGTGTCTTGACGTAGGCGGTAATAAGCGCGGTGTCATCAGCTGTAATGCTAAAGTCGTGGTAGTCACCTGAGATGTCCTCGCTGTCATGACCAACAGCGGTGATCACGTAGGCAAGATTGTAAGAAGTGTCAAGCATTTTGTAATACCCTGCGCCATGATGCCAATTAGTCGAGGCATCGCCCGTCCAGAATGTCAAATGGGGTGCCGATTCATATGTTTGAATACGGAGGTTGGAGATGGCACCTGCTTCTTCGTGTGCGTAGATGAGGCTCCCTCTAGCGTCGAGAAGTAACGCGGTATTTGTGTTGGAAGGTGTTAGGAGTGTCAGTGATGTGCTGTCACATTGTGGTGAGTTTTGAGTAGTGTGGAAGAGAGGTGAGGTAACGTCTGTGGTTTTGTAGGTTACTTGCGGATTTGGTCCTTTGGCTCCGGTTTCATAGTCGTTCCAGAAAGTTTCGTCTAATTGATTTACTTGTGACACTGCGATGCGTGTTGACGGGATCAGCGCAAGTGCTTGATGTGCTGAGAGTGTGGCAAGCAAGAATTTTATTAGTTTGAAGTGTGCCATCCTGTAAAGACAGTCCAGAACGCAATGCTGGCTCGAGTTGTTAAAATGCTGAAACTAGCACTGACGCTATTTCGTCGATAGACTTTGGTTGGGTGTTGAAAGTGTCTTGATGTTATACGTCAATGGCCCTTGATGTCTTGGCGGAGTATCGACGAAAAGCATGAACGGAGTTAGTCGTCCGATGATATACCAGTGCTCATCCCTCCCATATCTCAATTCATGGTGTGTGGTCAAATATTGACAAGTGGAACCACCATGCAAGCCTGAAAATGCTTTCCCATCCCGAGACTCCCTTACGCATGCATAGCCCTAGGGTCAAACTTTCACACCGACTTGGACACATGGCTCATGCTTAAACTTGAGCTCGATCCGCTAGTCTTCCGCACTAGTATACGCTTGTTTAGATTGAAATTGAAATTGATTGACGTCGTCGGAAAGCTTGACTCGTTGCCGGCCGTGCCTGCCAAGGGAACGGACCGGCGCCCACACCGTTGTGGACGAAATACTGTAACCTAATCTCGAGACTAGATTTTGAGCCGCACGCAGATCATGTTCAATTCAGCTGATCACCAGGCTCAACTCAGCTGTAAACAGAAGCAAATACATGCCATCGTTACGACATGTCGGTCCTTCACGCATTGCATTGACCAGAACACATTCTTTCCTGCTCTTCGGACGTTGCTTTCATCTGGAAAATAGTCATCAAACGGCTCACGACTCACACACTTTCGACTCGAGACGACATACACTTTCCGAAAGACGAAAACGTGCGTTCCCGGGGATGTGTAGGTTATGGCATATCGGCGCCTGCCGAAGTACTATTTGCCATGCTTCTAGCGCGATGTGGCTTGCCCGAGGCGAAAGTCTATTGCTCGCAGGCATTCAGTCTGTGAAGAAGGATACGCACTTTGGCTTAGGTGGTAGGGAAGAGGTTGGGTATGAAGAACGCAGATTGTTCGAACCACTCACATCGCTACTATATACTCTATATTCAAGATACCGTGTCCAAATATCGACAAATTTTCTCTTTATCCTTATCACCATCCAGTTGGAGGCACAGGCAAGCTCCAGTAATGAATAATGCCCTCTCTGATCTCCCAAGTCTGCTGAGCCAGACCCTCCAATCTCATCGCCAGACGATCAATCTCTGGTTGAAATGCTCCTTTCACCTTCTCAATATCTTCTTCACTCACCCCTCTGTCCCTCGAGCTCACCACCCTGGTATCCAATGCGTCCTTTGCAAAGTTAAGCTGCCACTGTACCTCCTCCCTTCTCGTCCTGAGTGCGTTCCATCGTTCCAGCTCGTTCAGGTCTTTGTTCTCCTGAATACAGAAGTTATACGTCTTGCAGTAGCACTCCTGCATGCTGGGACAGAACTGGCCACGGCCAGCAAATATGTACGGCCATGTGTACTCGAACACCCGGCCTGATTCTTCGTCGTCGTTTGCAGGATCAGTCACCCAATTGAGTAAATTGATGTAGTAGGCCTTCGGATGTGTACGAATGGCTTCGGACGAAACGGCAAACTGTGAGCAGCACGTTCCGGCGAAGAAGGGAGGGAAGTCGGTCTCATTTGGAAACATTTTGGCAAAGGTAGTTGGGTTGAAGAGTGATTCCAGGCGATGCGGATCGAGACGGTCTTCAGCGCGCGAAGGATCGAATCGAACCCAGTATGGACAGCCCTTGAATAGTATTAGTGAATGGCGATTGTGGTGAAATAAGTGTTTTAGTTGTGCATACCGGCCAGGCATCGCAACGTGAAGGTGCATAGCCAGAAGCGATGATGTTATCACGGTCCATACGATTGATGCTGATTGACGAGTTCCAGCCCAGTAACATATTGTTATGCCATACTACATCATCTCCATGCCAGAAGAAGCTGATATCAGGTAGATTATCGTAAAACTCAACAATATACTTAAAGTACACTGCAGCCTCACGACCGTGATTAGCATCTAGATGAAGCTCTGAAGTGGTGTTGTCGTCAACAATATATACATAAGGCTTGACATCGACGAGGTTGTCGAGCCAACGGAGCTTTTCTGTTTCCTCCGCTGTTCGTCCTATTACAATGCCTGCGCTGTATTTCGATTGTGCATGAGGCACTTGTTCGTGGATGATTGCTGCTCTAAAGGCCGAATTGGGATCATGTGAGTCACTGATGAGGCCGTGGATGTATTGTCTATCGAGGGCGTTTGCTTTTGCTTCCGCTGCTGCATGATCTATAAATGGTTCTGAGGAAATGTCATGAGTATGGCAGCTATCTCGACGTCATAATTTTTTAAAACATACCCGAGTATTGATTTTCATCTTTTGACGTGCGCCAGAACGACAAAGCATACAACAGACCAGCGATAATGGCAATATTAATGACAAGCTTTCGAGTGAGTCCCATTTTGCCTCAGCACTGCTACTGGGCAGACTTAATCAACTCAGAAACAGCTATTCTTCGATCAGAGATTCACATAGTAACACAGTATCACGACACTGCCTGTTTTTGACATTCTTCATACAGTATGGGAATGGTTTGTGGTTGCTGTTGCTTTGTGTCACCTCAAGAAATTGATGGCCCATGATTCGTTAAGCGAGGGCCCGCATTTATCCGGCACATCTCGAGCATGTTCCCTTTGACCAGCTCCCTGCTCGTTAAGTTATACAATGGAATTGAGAGCAATCGTGTGGTATTGACAAACTACGTAGGCACGGTCTTCGCCAGACCTGAGCACCTCTGATCACTTAACTACACCTTACACACCATTATTCCTAGTATTCAAGATTGAGCTTGCCGAAGCATAGCAGGAATCTCGTCCTCGTGGAGACTCTCAAAGACACCCTTTTCCTGTGGCTTCCATCCTAATTCTCGTAATCTGACAGCGCGAGATCTCGAGTTGCATCCAACGACACTAGGTGTTACCTCTCCCTATGTGTTGTTAATCGGCAAGAAGCTCTAGATCTGCATGAACAAGCAGACATATTGTACTTACACAAACATCAGGATACAGCTCCTCCGGAATCGTCTTTGGTGCAGGATCCTTGACTTTGCCAGCTTTGTGTAGGCCTTTACCAATCTCCTCAGCAGCTTCACCCCACGCGAACTCTACAGCATTCTCGCAGAAGAAGTAAGGATTGTCAAGCACGTAACTTGGCGGACTTGACTCCAGCTTGTGCTATATTGTCATCAACTTGTCAGTAGTGTGTCGTTTTCAACTGAATTCACGTTTCGGGTGAGTCCCTGCGATATGCAGACATGTCGCAATCTCAAACTGTTTTTGCAATCTTGTACATACCAGGATTGTCATATAGGCTCTTCCCAAATCATTGACGTGCACAGTACTCCACACGCTCAAGCCTTTGTTAACTTGTCCAGCAAAACCATGCTTGATTGCGAATTTTGTCAAGCTCGGGATCTGAATCGATAGCCTATCATTCCACTCATTATATCCATAGATCAAGGGTGGTGCCACAATGGCAATCTTCGCTTCATCTCCCAATTCCTTTTGCACGCGCACAATTTCCAGGTCAATCGAGCGATGTGGTGCCTCATTGGGTAGCGAATCTATTTGTGACCGATCTTCGTCAGAGTAGATTTTGTCAGACTTGAAATTTCCAGCAGCGCCATCAGCCAGAAGAGAAGTGCCACTGGTGTGAATGTAGATTGTGGTTCTGCCTTGCTTGGCGCGTTGTTGTAAACCATCAAGAATAGCTTTTACAGAAGGCATATCATCAGCTGTGGCAGTGTGGAAGACGATGTCACTCGATGCAGTATTTTCTGCAATAATATCATGATCATGTAATTGACCGTAGACAACTTTGGCACCATGCTTCTCTAGGGCTTGTCCGTGCTCTTTGCGGCGGACAAGGGCTGTCACGTCGTATTTTTCTTTAATGAGGAGGTCGAGCACGACCCAACCAATGAAGCCCGGACCAACGAGAAAGGTTTTCTTGCCAGACATTCTGTATGGATGGTATTCTATGCAGGGAGATTAAACCTAAGCAATAACTGTCTTTGTACTCAGAAGAGGGGCATTGCATCACCCGGAGCGGTCCGACAGTGGCGAATCTGAAACACATAAGGCGATAGAGTGATACTTATAGATGGCTCGAAGAGAGGTGAACCAACATTGTTAGTCTGTTGATTGTCCTCATGCTACAATGTCCACCTCGAGTACGAGAAACAATGGCCATAAGCTTGAGAGCCACCCTCTGCTGGTTTCTTAGTCATACAGCGGAATCCTCTAGCACCGTGTGCGTCGAAAAAGGATCGGACATGATGAGATCTGTGGCCGCAAATTTGACGACTTGGGCATGCTACTTTGGTGGTGCGAATGAGGGATTGATACTTCCCGTAGATTCAGCTTTCAGCACACTTTTGAATACCCTATCACGTGCCTATAAGGGCCTGGCACCGTCGTCACGACCGTCCAGACTCCAACCTGAAACTTGCTGAAACAGATCAACTTTTGCGTCCAATCTGACTTTGGCTCTCACTACGTGTACATCCTAATTATCATCGACGACATGTATCCTACTTCTTCATCACTCTCCGCCTCTCTTCTCCCTCTGCTGGTCTCTCTACTATCGACGCCTACTACAGCCCTCACTTTCGATTGCAGCCAAGTCGTCATTGGAGATTTCAAGTTCGATTTGTCACCACTAGGTGGTCCTCACTCCGTGATCAAACTGGATAAGACACCAGTATCAATACTCAACACAACATTCACGCTAGACATCTGCAAACCTCTGGCGAAGACTGGAGACAAGTTCAAAGACCCTCCCACTGGCTCAAGAGGTAAGTCCAGTGTTGCTTGAGTCGCTGCTGGAGTATCGTAACCGACGAATGCTGACATGCCGTCCTGTCCACAGTATACGCACTCGAACGTTTTTACGATGCAGACGAAAAAGACGAGCCACGACCAAAAGATATCTGGGCGATAGCAGGAGAATTCATACATAATGGACGAGGAGGAGAACTAAACCCAAAATACACACGACTGCGAAACTCTGCGTCACATGCCGACGCCGATCGAGAAGGCTTGCGAGTAGAGCTGAATGGCGGTGATCACGCAGGTGTGAAGCAGAAGGCAATTGTGGAGTTTGTGTGCGACCAGGATAAGACTGGCTTAGAAGGATTCAAGCCGTCGAATGTGATTGATAAGATTAGACGAGATGAAGACGGTGGCGATGATCAAGACGAGGAGCCGCTGCTACCTGATCCGAATGCAGGCAAGAGTTTGACGTTGAAGAGTTATCGAGTGGAGAATACTGGTGGAAGTGGTAGTCATGATGATGAAGAGGTCGGTGTTTTGAGGTTGGAATGGATGACGAAGTATGCATGCGAGCAGAGTAAGGGCGGAAAGAACAAAGAAGATGATTCAGTTCCTGGCGCTCCGGTGGACAAGACGAGTGGCTGGGGATTTTTTACGTGGTTTATCGTGATGTAAGTCTTGTCAAGGATATCTTCAACAGACACGACTAACTCTCTACCACAGTATTTTCCTTGGTATTGCGGCATATCTCATCTTCGGATCATGGCTCAACTACAGTCGTCATGGAGCTCGTGGTTGGGACCTGCTACCTCATGGAGACACAATCAGAGACCTGCCATACTTGCTCAAGGACTGGTCAAGACGAGTCGTTAGCACTGTGCAAGGTGGCGGCGGGAGAGGTTACAGTGCGGTAAGTCTTTCTCCCATTGTTTGACTTGGAGCATCTGCTGACATAAACAGATATGAATGACATCCGAGCTTGAGATACTTGCTGGCAGTGTACATATGCATATAACAATACAGACTCTCGAAAAGTCGTGGAGGACTGTTGCAGAAAAAGAGCCTACTTCTTGCACTTCCTTTATAACAGATCATGATATGTCGAGCTGCTTAGGCGTCGAAAACATTGTCCATTCTAGGCTTCATCGAGGAGGTCGCCAATCTCCTAACACTTTTTAACTCCTCCCTAGCTTTCATCAGACAGATCAGAGCTTTTCCAAGACTGGCACTGCCTTATTTTGGCGCAGTTGAAGTAGTGCTCCATCTACGTCTTTTAATCAAGGAAGCCATTGCAAACATCAGGACACTAGCGTACAGCAAACGCGTCAATAACAGCGCGTCACGAATTTTCGCTCTCGCTCTTCTTTCCCATCTTCGCTCTTTCACTTTCAACCATCCAAAGTATCAAGCCAACCCACCTTCTTCGTTCTCATCTCTTCACTCCTACTTTCCATTTCTTGACACAGCTTGATATATCCATCGAGTACTAGTCAATACAAAAATTCTGCCGCCATCACAGACCTTGCATCAGGCTCTGTTTCGCCTCATTCGTTCCCCTGACCTCGCTCTTTACAACACCTCGCCGCGCTCAAGGGTAAAACAGCAAAAACCCTGTTTGTGCAATTTCGGCTGACACCATCCCACCTCTTGCATCTGTATCAAGAAACTCAATCCCAAGAAGTAAGTCTCCAGGATGCCTCTTCCTCTACCATCTTCAAGCTGACCTGATACAGGTCCCGGCATCACTCACATACTCACTTCAAACCCAAGCGCCTCGAGCACACACATTCAAGATGACGAGCTCGAACATCCAACTCCCCAACGAGATCTGGCTCAATGTTCTCAAATACATGCCCTACGCCTCGCTCAAAAGAAATGCTCCTTGTCAGCAGGGTTTTTGGAAACATGCTCGTTGCCCCATCTTTAAATAGTGCCCTCTTTCGAGCGGATGAGCCTTGGACTGAGGAACACTGGAAAGACATCAAGCCCGATGGCATTCGCGTTCATCCTGCGCTTGCTGAAATGAGTACGTACATTGAATACTATCCCCCACCAGATGACAGCGATGGCGACGCTCTTATCCTTGTTGTTCCTCTCTTGCCCACTGCCAATACTATTATCGGTCCACATCGCTCCACTCCCGCAAAGCGGCACGTCAAACAAACGTCCATTTACATGGAGTCCGCAACTTGGCCTCCAGTCAATACCGTGAGTTTCAAACATTTATGTCCTGGGGAGGACTACGTGACTTATGAAGGCCATTATGTCGTGACTGTGGACAACTTCCTCAAAACTTTGCCGGGCTATATTTTGTACTGTTACGGCCGCTTCTATTGTGATGCGCATGTAATTGGATGGAAGGCTAAGCGGATCATTATGACGGCCGGCACCCCAGGGATCGAGTTGGCCGCTCGTTTGGGACGCCGTGTCGGAGCGAGGTCGTATATCGAGGAAAGCGCGATTGATAAGTACGAATATCTTGACTTACTCGAGGGATATCCTGAATATGAGAATCCAAAAGGAGACAAGCATAGAATGGAAGCAGAAGCATGGACGAGAAACTGGCGCTACTAATTCAGAGTAGTCAGGCTGGGAGGGCATTCTACGAGACAACGTTATCGGCCATGTTATACTTGCGATGTTACAGATACCTGGTACTCAACGGTGAGATGAGACAAGAACCCAACATGGCAGTCAAGAAGACAATGAAGTGCATACCTAGACAGACAAGTATGAATTTTCACCGTATAATAGATTCGTCACGAGCAAAGCACTTCTTTACTTCCAATTCTGTTCCGCAAGGAGCACAATACAAACAATCAAAATGATACTTGATACAACCGCCGCGGAAGATATCTTTGTGGCAAAGCTTTGCTATTTCATAGTCCAGGCCAATCTGAAACAGCAGCATTACCTTTATCTTGGATATTGGCCCACCAGTCCTCTACTGTATTTTTATTTCTCGTTCTCGTCCTTTCCCTGGCTATCGTCCTTGCTTATGTCCGTAGTTCCTCAGAACTCGAGTCGAGCACTGGAATCAGACAGCCGGTGCGTAATATAGTCCTTTGAATACGTGAGATATCCATGCTAGTCGGGCGTCGCAGGTACAGCTAAGTTTTCAGGTTTGATGCCATAGCAGGCTCCTAACCTACATTCCGTGAAGTACACATGCTGCTTGAACTTGATGAACTCAGCCTTTTGGAGGCACTCTGTGCTGTCTCTAATGAAGAGCACCAGCTCCACGATTCACCTGTGCAGACACATCATTAAGATAATCCCCAGTCGAGCTGACTACCAGTACTAGTGTCTTGCTCAATCGAACAATAAAGACGATACTTGAACATAATACAACTAATCTCATTCTTGAGAAAAGCTATGCAGTATACAACATAGGATCTGCTTAACGCTTGACCCAAGCCGGCATGGCTCTTGCACCACGCTTTCCTGGCTTCTTCCTTTCCACTCTTCTTGGATCTCTTGAGACACACCCAGCTGGAAATACCGTTAGCACAAAGTCTCCCTTTATCCTAGACGCTGTTACTCACCTTTCCTCAAGTAAAGCTTCAACCCAGGCTCGTGTGCCATCAGTGCCTTGCTGACTGCCAGCGTTAACGCCTCAGCCTGCCCGGTAGTTCCTCCTCCGTGCACAGTCGCCCAAACATTGTACTTATCCACTCTATCCGTCGCCTTCAGCGCCCAAATCACACTCTGCCTGTCATGCACTCTTGCAAAAGCCTGATGTAACGGCTTTCCATTGATAAGAATTTCACCATCGCCCTCAACCACCCACGCCTTTGCACTACTCGACTTCCTTCGTCCCACAGCCGCTGCTCTTCCGAAGCTATCCACCAGAATTGGCGCAGCTTTGTTGTCATTAGGCTGACTGGTACTTAACCACAAATTAACCGCTCGCCGTACATCCACTGGCATCAATTCCGGGTGTATCCGATTCATTCTCTTCAGCATGCCCACCATGCGCTGATACTTCGACGTCTTCACCATCTCATCCGCCATTTTTCGATATGTGGCCAGAGAGCGCCACTTTACTCTTGGTGATTCGCCTATGGGAAGCGTTATATACCGCCGTAGTAACATTCGCAGGTAGAGGTAGTCATCCGTGGAGTTTGGCTTTGCGTTGAAATAGGCGGGAGAGTCTGGGACGATGCGGAGGCCGCGGAGGAACTTTTCTGCTTTGTCGTAGAGTTTCTCTTGTGTAGCTTCTTCGAAGTCGATTTCGGGGGCGGCGGTGAAGTCGTCGTCTTCGGAGAGGAGAAGGGAGTCATCGGAGGTGGAGGCGTGATCGATGCGTGCGGAAGGGGGTGTGGTAGTGGAAAGGGCGCGGAGGGATTGTGGTTGCAGGAGAGGTTGTCGGGTGGCTAGATGTCTATTCCATAAGCATGTTGTGGGCTGTGATTTAAGGACCGGTAGTGCTCGTCGTAATGAGCCCAGTGCCCATGGAGAAGTCATGATATGTCTGCGAGGAAATGAGCTTAGTGCAACTATCATTCCATCCTCAGAGCACGATGGGCATTGACGAGAAATGTAAAGGCTTAGGTTTGAGACCCTGAATAGTGCTCTGCATTGAGCTCGAATTTTCGTCCTTTGCAAACAACAACAACCAAAAACACCAGATCATCCCATACCACCCACAAGTCGCAATCATGTCTTTCGGAAAGCTCTATGGATTCGCGGGTAACCCCCGTACCAACTGTCTCATGATCATCGCCCAGATGAACGACCTCGATGTTGAGCTTGTTGAGACCAACCCCAACAAGGGCAACTTCGTTCAGGACTACAACTCCAAGATTAACCGTCTTGGAAAGATTCCCAGCTTCGTTGGCGCCGACGGCTTCGTCCTGAACGAGGTCCTCGCCATTGCTGTCTACTGTAAGTTTCTGCTGTTTCACTGGCTCTGTTCAGTCTTTCTTCCTGCCATCATATTCGCAAAAGGATGAGTCATATTATCAATTTCAGTTATCCCTGTCATAAACACAGTGTTGAGGTTAATACACTCTGATATCGCATCAACATCATTCGCGCAATTATAATACACACCCCCTGCAACAATGGCTAACTGTGCCATGTTCAGTTGCTTCCCAAAACGAGAAGACCACTCTCCTCGGCAAGACCAAGCAGGACTACGCTTCCATCCTCCGATGGATCTCCTTTGCCAACATGGAGGTTCTCTCCAAGCTCGGTGGCTGGTTCCGCCCTCTTGCTGGTATGGACCAATACAACAAGAAGAATGTCGAGGACGCCGAGAAGGCCACCAACAAGGCCGTCACCGTTCTCGAGGACCACTTCCTGATCAACACCTACCTCGCCGGTGAGCGCATCACTCTCGCCGATATTGTCGCTGCATCTCTCCTCAACCGTGGTTACCAATATGTTTTCGATGCTGCATGGCGCAAGCAGTTCCCCAACGTCACCCGTTGGTACCAGACCATCACCAACCAGACCGCATTCAAGTCTTTTGCTGGTGAGCCCACTTTGATCGAGGAGGCCATCAAGTTTACTCCCCCCAAGAAGGAAGAGAAGCCCAAGGCTGAGCCCAAGAAGCAGGAGGCTAAGCCCAAGGCTGCTGCCAAGGAGGCTGACGATGATGAGGAGGAGGAGGCCAAGCCTGAGCCCAAGCCCAAGCACCCTCTTGAGGAACTAGGTCGCCCCACATTCGCCATTGACGACTGGAAGCGCAAGTACAAGAACGAGGAGACCCGTGAGGTTGCTCTTCCTTGGTTCTGGGAGAACATGAACTTTGAGGAGTACTCCATCTGGCAAATCGACTACAAGTACAACGACGAGTTGACCCAGACCTTCATGACATCCAACCTCATCGGCGGCTTCTTCGCACGTCTCGAGGGTTCTCGCAAGTACATCATGGGTTGTGCGTCTGTTTTCGGCGAGTCCAACGACTCTGTTGTCAAGGGTGCTTTTGTGATTCGTGGCCAGGAGGCGCTCAAGGCTTTCGATGTCGCTCCTGACTGGGAGAGCTACGAGTTCACCAAGCTCGATCCCAAGAAGGAGGCCGACAAGGAGTTTGTCAACGACCAGTGGGCATGGGACAAGCCTGTTGAGGTTAACGGAAAGAGCTACAAGTGGGCTGACGGAAAGATCTTCGTTTAAGAATATCGAGCTTTTGCAAGATATGCGGACTAAGCAGAATCACTTCAAAATTGTAGCGCTCTTGTAGTTTAATGACCAATCATGTTTGATGACAATTGCGCTTCTGTCCGCCTCGCTACGTTCGTGTATGCTGCTGCTGCCACTGCATTATGATGGGAGTAGACATTTCAAGTACCTTGTACCTCATCCGCCTCACAAAAGCCTAGACTCGTCACATGGTTCTCTCCAGGTGGACTCGATGCGGCAGACACAAGCAGCTTTTAGATACCAGGTAGGAACTTGCGCATCTGGAGGATATCACAGCACAAATTCAAGAGCTTACATCCCTACATCCCCTTCATCCACATAATTCGTGGCGCACTGATCCTTCTAGAACCCCTCGCATTCCTCAGCCGGACATTATTCGATCTTCCTCGATGCATTGAAGCACTCACCTGTCTGCTTCCTCTCGACGGATCTGAGCACCATTGACACCTCTTGCTTGCCGCGAACTGCGAGAGCGTCTAAATCCAGCGCCAAATCCTCGCTTGTCAACAAAACAACCTCTACGCGTCGATCCATCTTCGAGTCTTACGGAGTGGACCTCCGGCGGCTTACTTGCATTGAGCAACACGTCACACGACATTGTATACACCACCTCGAGCAAACTGCTATACACTCCCAGACTCAGGTTGATAGGGAGGGAAGGGCACAAATCACGGGTTCCAAGCTCATTCGAGCACCACGCTCGACTGATAACGGTCATAGCGACCTCACCTCCTCGAGTACCATGAACGGAGATGTATCGAGATCACGGCGCGGTTCTGCTGCTGGTCCTGCTTTGCAGATAATCTGCCTGGTAAGTGGTTCGAGACAGGCGCGTCCTTACGTAGAATGATACTGATATGTTCACTTCCAAGGCGTCTGGTGGTGGACCCAACGAAGACAACATTACAGGTTTCCTTGTCCGCTCCATTGCTACTAAATGGGCTAAGAATTCCGTCCTCGCAGTAGATGCCGGCTCTCACCTTGCAGCCATCACACGACTTCTTGAGAAAGACTTCCCACTGGTCTCGCGACCACCCATACCACGATTACCAAACTCAAGCGATACTCTCGACGATGCATCTGTAATCGATGAGGAAGAGCTGGACGATGGAGAACCTGAGGAGCCACCAACAACTACATTGACAGAAGGACCTTTTGCTGGACTGCCATTCCCAAATGAGAGCGCTAGGGCAAATGCACTACATCTCGTGAGAGAGTGTATATCAACATATCTCATCACGCATCCACATCTAGATCATATCTCGGGCATGGTCATCAACACAGCTGGTCTGGCTAGTACGACGAGACCAAAAAGACTCACGGCATTGCCGAGTACTGTCAACGCAATCAAGGCGCACATCTTCAATGATATCATCTGGCCCAATTTGACGGACGAGGATGGCGGAGTTGGCTTTGTCACCTTCCAGCGCTTGCCTCAGGGTGGAAATAATATGCTTGGTGAAGGTAGAGGCCTGGGTTACATCGAAGTCTGTGACGGATTGTGTGTAAAGGGAATGAAGGTTAGCCACGGTCATTGCATGCGTGGTCACCAAACACAGATTCAACATCATCGCGACAGCGAAGTGGGATTGTCTGAACCGCATGTGCCTCTGATCAACGGCCTCGGCCTTGAATCACCAAGAAAAGATGCAGGACCGCTTGATAGGAGAACTCCTAGTATCTCGCAAGTGCAACATCTCTCAGCGCCCGGGACACCCGGATTGTTCTCGCAACCCCAGATGCCTTCACAGGCGCCGCAAAATGGCGATCCAATGTTGCGTCAGGCAGTAGTTGATAGTACGGCTTATTTCATTCGTGACGATCCAACAGGACGTGAGGTGCTTATCTTTGGTGATGTTGAACCAGATATCGTGTCTTTGAATCCACGAACGGCACAAGTCTGGGCAGAAGCAGCTCCAAAGATAGTGGCAGGAAGCTTGAGAGCTGTCTTCATAGAGTGCTCATACGATGATAGTCAAGCTGATGCGGTGCTATTTGGACATCTCGCACCACGACATGTAATAAAAGAGATGGTTGTGCTAGCCAACATGGTGAAAGCTAGAAGAGCAGAAGAAAGAGAAAGAAGAGAAGGCAGGAAGCGAAAGAGGACTCAAGCGAAAGCCGCCCAACAAGCGGCGACTGGCGAGGCGACGGCTGTTAACGGTGTCGAGAATCACAACAAACACTACATGCGGACGAGAACCGACACAATGGATATGGCAGCACCTAGCAGTGTTGCAACGACTGACGACGACATGCCTGAACACGTTGTTAATGGCTCTGGTCTTGCAAAGAGGCGAGTTACGAAACCACCACGATTAACGAACAGTTCATCAAGGCAATATACGTTGATGAACAACCAACAGCCCAGCTTTTCTCCAACAGCAAATGGTACTAATGGGAGTCATCACATTGCTTTTGTTGATGGCGCCAGACTTCCAGGACGATCAAATCATGCTCCAACACCATCGGTAGATCATTCAGGTCCTTCGGAACCACCGACACCTGGTCTACATCACACCTATACAAACACGATCGATGCTGCTGCACCGCCTTTGGATGGTTTGAAGGTGGTAATTATACACATGAAAGATACGCTGAGAGATGGGCCTTTGGTTGGTGACAGCATTCTAGCACAACTGAAAGAGCATGAGGCGACGATGCTGGAAGTGGATGGAGTTGGTCTGGGTTGCGAGTGGATTATTTCAAAGGTTGGTGAGAGCTATTGGGTGTGAAATGCTATTCCTTCGTGCACGAGAAGAACGCTGTGCTTGTGCTGTATTTGTTCTGCAGGTTGTTGGAATTGGCCACAGCAGCATCTGAAGATGAAGTTAGGACGGCTCAGCTAAAAGCAAAGAAGACTGGGCGAGGACGTTGACGAGAGCCTCTCTCAAAGATCGGCCCCAACATGTTCTTTTACATATCTGGTTTGCGGTCGTCTACAAGGGCTGTAAAAGACATAGCCAACATTTACGTTGGCAGAGGATACGTGACAAAAGCAAGACATGAGAGACTCTTTGTTATTGTTGGAAGATCTCGCACAACTCCTGGTAAACTCGACGCTGACTGTGCAATGTCGCTTGCTGACATCTGCATAGTCATCCTACCCAATGGCAAGACTGCTCCGTCACTGTTGTCGCTCCCAGAAGATATTTTACGGCGGATCCTGTGCTTCCTGCTCAATGCTGCTGACGTGCGCGTCAGTGAGACGGAGCGAAAAGGTCCAAGAGTGTACGTCGACCAGAACGGCAAACCTGTTGACGCCGCCAGGGAAAAAGACGAAAACGTGACCTGCATATGGTCACCACCTACGAAGAGAAAGTTCGAGCCGTCTTACGACTTCTTGACTGCAATCTTGCAAACAAACAGGCTTCTTTACGAACTCGGCTCTTATGTCTTGCAGCGTACTCATTTCGTCCTCGTCTCAACAAACAGCTCTCTTCTGCTTCAGGACCTCGCCAAAAACCTTGTGTGGCATCGTCAATGAGCGGATATCTCTGTACAAAGCTTACCACCTGCGACTTCATATTCTATTCAAGGACCGTAACACTTCTGAGCACGGCGCCCTTCAAGGTGCAAAGACCGTGTTTTTCGTCGTCTGCGCTGACGTACTACCAAGGCTGGTATATGTACTGAGAATGATAGAAGTTCTCAATCGTCCCACGATGAAACTCAAGTTCGAGTTCAGAGCGAACAGCATTGGTGTCGCTCTTCCTGTCAAAGTGCAGCACGATCTTTTGGAACCGTTCGGCAAGTTGAGGGGCGAAAAGCAAACAACTCAAATTGGTGGTGTGGTCGACTCACATCTGGGCCAAGATATGGCAAGTCGATTAACGCCACGACTTCATTGGGCGCAGACAAGATTCTGGGAATTCTATGACATTGTAGAGCACAACAAAAAATTTGCAGACAGTCTCGTTGTCAATCGACCCATCAATGCATTTGTCCAGTATGTACATAGCCTTCGACTTGCGTACGCTGCAACGACAGAGGAAATGTTCGCTACGACGGACGACTTCTCTCTTCATGACAATTTCATTGTCATGAACAGTAATATCACGCTCTGGGCAGCCAAATACGCCCTGATTATTGAGCTTCCTAGTATAAATCTCGCCAAACCAGGAATACGAGCAGCGGTGTCTCGCGATAGAACCTTGGTCAAGAAGCGCACTGATTTGTTCCTTGTGAATTCTGTTCAGTCTGCTTACTACGACCTCTGGACAGGATTGTGCCTATTGGTTTTGAGTGACGATCCGACGCCAGGTTTAGCCGTAATAAAGTCAGCAGCAAAGGCATGCCCTGATTTTTCCGCCGATATTGAAGCCGGCCCAGACATACGGAAAAAGACCTGTCAGTGCAGAGTGCTTCACAAGCAGGACGAGGGATCTGGTGAACGTGGCAATCAGGCTGACGCTACACTACCCAAAGGAGACTGGACTCCCATACAAGCTGCAAACGGAAGTCAGTGCAGTTGATTTTGAGCGCTATGTTTTGCGAAGAGTTGGATACACTGGTGACCTTTTACTCGACAAGGTCATGCAGAAACCTGGATGGTCTGTCGATTTCACCAAGAGAGATTGCGTAAATCGGGTCTTCGACGTCGAAGAGGCTGAGTGTCTCATTGAAGAGATGAAGAAAAAGCTCAAAGAGAACTTAACAGGAGCGAAAGGGTCTCTACCCAGTCTTACTTGGGGTGTTGAGGTCGAGAATAATGCTCGGAGTGGAGGGTACGAGGCGATACTCAGTGGACCTCAACAGCGAAGTGAGGCTGTAACATTACCTAACTCACTCCGGATTGAACGGGGTTGAGATAAGCCAAACGGGACATGAGTCTGGGGCCTGAGTCTCAAGGGAGATCTAGACTTGGTCATTTGAAGTACGACAAGGATTGAGATTGGTATGAAGTGTGGATTTTCTTGGTTAAGACAGGTTCATCCAGCCAGCAAGATAGCCTGGCATGATCTCCAGATTCTGTTTTGAAAGGTGATATGTGGAAGCAGACTTTGAGGTTACGGACTCGGACGCAAGGGTCAACGGCAAGCAAGTCTCAATGGAGTTGTGCCAGATGCATGTACACTATACGCTATGGCAAACGTAGAAAGATCGAATGTCAAATTCCAACACCTCTGTTGCTACACACAATAATACATCCTTTACCAGTAGGGAAGTTGTGGTTAACATAGCGCAAGCGCTCCATCCTCCAAGCACTACGCATCCAGCAAGAATAGGAAAACCAATCAATCTCGAACCCCACGTCGTACATACCATCCTAGCGAAGCATTCCAGACCGCTTCCAAAGCCAAGCGTATTGTGTCACATTGTCCATATGACATGATCGTGTGTGTCGCAGTGTCGCACAGTATCTTGTACATCAATATATCAATCTATACCACCATTCTATCCTTCACCGCCCACCCTTTCTCAATTTCTGTCAATTGAGCACGCTGTATTGCTATGCCAAGTCTACCTGAAGCATACTTACAATCACTTCTGTCTTCTCACTCCTAAACAGCGTGCGTTTCGCTATTGATATTCACACGACTCTCCTATAGCAGTTCGCCTATCTCCTACTATAATGACATTACGAGCCGAAGCAGAAGCCGCTGCTAGAGAAAGGAAGGAAGCTGCGGAGAGGGCGGCTAGAGAGCGTAAAGAGGCATCTAAGAGAACGCAGAGGGAGCGCAAGGAGACTTCGGAAAGGAGAGTTGCTGATAAGCCGTAGATGGGGTTTCGGTAAAGCTGCGAGGAGGGTGGGTGTGGCTGTAAAGGGTACATGGGTGAGGGGAGAGGAGGGGAGGCTGCGGAGATACGAAGGAGAAGATTGTAAGAGGATCGTGAGAGTGGTTGGGCAAATGTAGGGAGAAGAAAGTGGTTGGAGTTGGCCTCGGATGGTTGGTGGAGGACTGTGCAACGGAAAGCAAGTAGTTCTGCATTGCGGTAAATACGATGGCTTATGATTGTAGCTCTGCTGGACCCGAAGTCTGTTGAGAATTGTTTGTCTTGGTTTTGTTCACAGAGCTGTGAAACTGTGCTCTTTCGATTAGGAGACCATGTGTTGAGTTTGATGACGATTGTTGGGACAGAAGAATCGTGCTGGGAGAAGTGTGATGGTTTGCTACCTAAAATGTGCGTACAAATTCTGACGTAGAAACATTACTCTAGGACTGTACGTCCCCCCGGAACGAGAAGACCATGGGCTCCGTTGTAAATCAGTCTTTGTGGTACTATTCTTGAACGTTATCTGGAAGATAACGTCCAAACTTTTTAGTCTTGAGGTGACGTCTTGTGATGTCTCATGGTGGTCTAGCATAAATGATATGTATTTCGTGCTTACAGGATCATCTTTGCCTTGTAGCAATCGCATAATGTGCAATTTGATTCGTATTGTCTCCTTCCATGCGAGTCCGGTCCGTAGGCTGCTTCAGTCACCTGGAAGTAAGAAAAGCCTAAGCGTGTTGGGAACGGCAGCTCATTTGGCGGAACCGTGAGAGACGGTGACATATGGCTCGGGCGATGTGAGGTGACTTGTCGTCAACCTGCGACGGTGTTTGGGACAGATTCGAGACGAATAGAAAGCTCTGGACAGTTAAAGCTGAGGTCTGAGATGCACCAATCATCTAATAGCTCCAAGACCTAAGAGGCAACTGTTTCAACTTCTGCTCCCGCTGACTACTCCCGTGTCGTTTGAATGTCGGGACCGGACCATGGAACGACGCCTTGACCTCTCAACTTATGTCTGAGGCAAGGCCCCTCCATGGGGTACGTGCTTGTTACGAACCTTACGAGGCGGGCTTGCCTGGAACAAGTCTGGCACAATATGTGTGGCCTCGCCACCGGATTCATACTCGTCTGTTTCGATGTCTACAGTAAGCGCTCTTGTGAAAGTAGGTCTCCAAATTCCGCGTATAGATTTCCGTTCTTTCAGCCATGCATTTTGGCCAAGTCATTCGGCAATGCAAAGTTAGGCGGCAATTTATACTGCCCTTTACATTGTCCAGCACTAGCGCATTGCAGGTCGCATTTGCCGTACAGCCTACAGTAACAATCGCCCGCATATGGACAGGCGAGCTTGTTAAGCATAGCAAGCTCAATGCCATGATGATGTGTCATTGACAACTCATGCTTGATGAACAATACATGCCAGATTTGTGATAATATCCTGCTAGAAACTCTGTCGTCATTTGGTGCTGCACCGTCAAGTAGCCATTGTCGCAATGCGATATACTCGTCTCGCGTATGCTGCAATACACTCTCGCGCGAGACGACGAATTGAGCACAGCATTGACTCCGCAAGATGTCGTCATGACCTAACAATACCTGCTCGTGCATATCTTTGGTATTCGAGCCAAGGATCTCAGCGAACGCTCCGGGTAGTAGTGCATCAGCGATTGTCCTAAAGTCCGCGGAAGATGCTTTCGCCTGCATCTGATTCTTCTTGCTTGCTTGTGGTAGAACATGCCCTCCACACGTCCCTGCACTCCAATCGCAGCGCATATTGTGATAGCCTTGTGTTGCGATCGCTTCACTGAAATTTAGCGTTGCGAGTAAATCAGCATTGTCGTACTCGGGATGATCATGATGCCAGCTAAAGCGGTCGCCCTGAACGAAGACAGCACCAGCAGTAGGAATCGAGGCATAATTGTCAATAAGGAAAGTCAGATATGTCATTGCTTCGCGACCACGGTTGGACGGTATTTGGGGCTGTTTCGAGATCTTCGACATTACTG
>Ga0160428_1000645_pt1 | contig 35251 bp, 37 predicted proteins | sample SolpanmetagenomM_FD_108198 | JGI IMG/M metagenome (GOLD analysis project Ga0160428, IMG submission 108198) | Solar panel surface microbial communities from Lawrence Berkeley National Laboratory, California, USA - M | ecosystem: Engineered > Built environment > Solar panel > Unclassified ... | reverse complement strand
GTCCGGACGCGAGCCTGAGGCGCTGGTGCTCGGAAGCGATTCGGTCGTCGCGCTGGACGACGGCACGCTGCTCGATAAACCCGAAAGCCGCGATCAGGCCGCGGAGCATCTTCGCCGGATGTCGGGCAAGCGTCACGATCTGGTCAGCGCGGCGGTCATCGCAGAAGGTGGCAGACCGATCTGGCGCGTGGTTGATCGCGCCAAGATGTACGTTCGTCCGTTGTCCGAAGCGTTCATCGCCAGCTATCTCGATGCCGAATGGCCGGCGATCTCAGGGTGCGTCGGGTGCTATCGGATCGAGGGCCCCGGTGCGCAGCTGTTCGCCCGGATTGAGGGCGGCCACTTCACCGTGCTCGGCCTGCCGTTGCTACAGGTGCTCGAGTATCTACGCGTACGAGGGATAGTGGCGTCATGACGAGACCCTATGCCGAGGTGATCGGCGATCCGATCGCGCACGCAAAATCGCCGCTGATCCATACATTCTGGCTCGAGGCGCTGGGGATCGATGCGGACTATCGCGCCACGCACGTCACGCGGGACGAACTCGCCGGTTTTTTCGAGCGGCGCAAAGCGGATCCGCACTGGCGGGGGTGCAACATCACGCTTCCGCACAAGCTCGCCGCGCTCGATCATGTCGATGATCCTGGCGGGGTGCGCAACACGATCGGCGCGATCAATACGGTCTTCCGCGGCGAGGGCGGCGGCTTCGTCGGCACCAACACCGATGCGGGCGGCTTCTACACTCCGATCGCCGATCTCGATCTTGCCGGGAAGCCGGTAGTGGTGATCGGGGCAGGCGGCGCGGCGCGCGCGATCCTGTTCGCACTGTCGCGGATCGGCGTCGGTCCGGTCACGATCCTCAACCGCAATGTCCTGAAAGGCGCCGCTCTGCTCTCGACCTTCGGGTTGAAGGGCAAGGCGCTGCCACTCGCCAGCCCGGTTCCGCCGGCAGCCTTGCTGGTCAACACCAGCGTGCTCGGCATGACGGGGCAACCCCCACTGGAGATCGACCTTACGCCCTTGCCGGCCGATGCCGTCGTGTATGACGTGGTCTATGCGCCGATCGAGACGGATCTGCTGGCACAGGCGCGCGACCGCGACTTGGATACGGTAGACGGGCTCGACATGCTCGTCGGGCAGGCGGCGGTGGCGTTCGAACTATTCTTCGGGACGGAACCGCCACGCGACCGCGACGAGGATCTGCGCGATCTGTTGATGGCATGATGATCCTCGGGCTGACCGGATCGATCGGCATGGGCAAATCGACCGTGGCGCAAATGTTCGCTGATCGCGGCATACCGGTGTTCGACGCCGATGCCGCCGTTCACCGCCTTCAGGCGGCGGACGGGCGCCTTGTCCCGGCGATCGAAGCATTGTTCCCCGGCACGACCGGTCCGGGGGGCGTCGATCGCGCGAAACTGGGCGCGCGTGTTCTCGATGATACGCCCGCGTTGCGCCGGCTCGAGGCATTGGTGCATCCGGCTGTGGCGGAAGAGCGCACGGCGTTTCTCGCCGAGCATTCGGGTGCCGCGCTGATCGTATTCGACATCCCTTTGTTGTTCGAAACCGGCGGCGAAACGCGCGTCGACAAGGTTGCCGTGGTGAGTGCGCCGCCCGAGATCCAGCGCGCGCGCGTGCTCGATCGGGCGGGGATGAGCGTGACGCGGTTCGAGGCGATCCTCGCGCGGCAGACGCCCGACGCCGAGAAGCGTGCGCGGGCCGATTTCATCATCCCGACCGGCGGCTCGCTGGACGAGACACGGCGCGCGGTGGATGCGCTGATCGCTTGCACGACACGCGGATAAGGCCGATATTCCTGTGATGCGCGAGATAGTCTTCGATACGGAAACCACTGGATTCAGTTTCAAGGACGGCGACCGGATGGTCGAGATCGGCTGTGTCGAGCTGATCAACAAGGTCGAGACCGGGCGCACGTTTCACGCCTATTTTCATCCCGAACGGACGATGCCGGCCGAGGCCCAGCGGGTCCACGGGCTGAGCGACGCCTTCCTGTCGGACAAGCCGTTATTCCACGCCCAGGTCGAAGCGTTGTTGGAGTTCCTCGGCGATGCGCCCCTGGTCGCGCACAATGCCGCGTTCGATTTCGGCTTCCTCAACGGCGAATTGACCCGCTGTGGGCGGTCCGCGGTCGACATGGCGCGGATGGTCGATACGATCGTGCTCGCACGGGCGCGTCACCCCGGGGCGAAACACAGCTTGGATGCCTTGTGTAGCCGCTACGGCATCGATCGCAGCCACCGTGTCGTTCACGGTGCGTTACTGGATGCGCAACTGCTCAGTCAGGTCTATGTCGAACTGACCGGCGGCCGCCAGATCGGTCTCGGCCTGGTCACCGAGATCATCGAAGTCCAGCCGAGCTTCCAGCCCGATGCCGCGCCGGCGCGGGTGCGTCCGGCGCGGGTATTTTCGGCTTCAGAGACGGAACTTGCGCGTCACGCGGCCTTTATCGCCAAACTCACCAATCCGATCTGGGGCACGGTTCAAGGGGGGAACGCGGCGTCCGGTTGACGTCACTGCTCGGGGCGCCCAACTTGGGTAGCCCCAATAAGGAGAATGCTATGGAAATCCGCGTATCGGGCCATCAGGTCGCCACCGGCGACGCGCTGAAAACCCATGTCGAGGATCGGCTCCAAGGCATTGCCGCCAAATATTTCGCGCGCGCGATCTCCGCGCAGGTCACGTTCGGCAAGGGTCCGCACGACAATGGCTTTACCTGCGATATCGTCGCGCACGTGATGCACGGCCTCGTGCTCAAGGGCAGCAATGACGGGCGCGAGGCGCATCTTGCGTTCGACGGCGTCGCCGACAAGATCGAGAAGCAGTTGCGCCGCTACATGCGCCGCCTGAAGGACCGCAACGCCAGCGCGACCGCTGAAGTCGCCGAGGCCGGTGCCTATGACAATGCCGGCTATACCTTGTTCCAGGCGACCCCGGAGGATGTCGAAGCCGAGGATCATCCGCTGATCATCGCCGAAACGCGCGTCGACGTACCTGAATCCAGCGTTTCGGATGCCGTGATGATGCTCGATCTGCGCAACACCACCGCCTTGCTGTTCAAGAATAGCGGCTCCGGCGCCTATAACATGGTCTATCGCCGCGGCGACGGCACAATTGGCTGGGTTGAGCCGCAGCGCGCGGGCTAACACCAAGACGCTATGCCCCGGGCCCGTTCGGCGCTAAAGGCGCCACGGGTTCGGGGCTGGAATTTTGAAAATGACCGATTTCAGCGATTTGCTGCTCCCCGATACCGTGGTTCAGGGCGTCACGGCGGCGAGCAAGAAGACGGTGCTGCCGCAACTTGCCGCCATCCTCGCTGCGGCCCATCAGCTTGACGCCAAGGCGGTCAGCGACGTGCTGGCCGCACGCGAGCGGCTCGGGTCGACCGGCTTCGGCGGCGGCGTGGCGATACCGCACGGCAAGCTTCCGGGCCTGACGAAAGTCGTCGGCCTGTGCGCGCGGCTGACCCACGGAGTCGATTTCCACGCGATCGACGATCTTCCGGTCGACCTGATCTTCGTATTGCTGTCGCCGGTCGACGCCGGGCCGGCACATCTGAAGGCACTCGCCCGGGTCTCGCGGCGGCTGCGGGATCGGGCTTTCGTCGCAAAACTGCGCGGTGCGGGGTCGCGCGATGCGATCTATGCACTGCTTACCGCCGACGAAGCGCGCGATGCCGCCTGACGCGGCACGCCCGGACAGGATCACTCTCGACGGCGAGCAGGCGCATTTCCGGGCGCTCGAGTCGCTCTACGCGGCGGCGCCGATCAATCGCCTGTTCGATTCCGCGCTGGAAATCCCGGACCGCGGCGTCGCCCGTATCCGCTTCCAGATCGACGATCGCTATTTCCATGCCGCCGGCGCGGCGCATGGCACGAGCTATTTCAAGATGCTCGACGACGCCGCCTTCTATGCCGCGAACAGCCTCGTCACCGATCGCTTCCTGCTTACGACCTCGTTCAACCTGTTCCTGACCAAGCCGTTGAAGGCAGGTCCGGTCGTCGCCGAGGGTCGATGGATCAGCGGACACCGCCGCGTGTTCGTCGGCGAGGCGCGGCTGATCGACGCGGAGGGAGAGGAGGTTGCGCGCGGTACTGGCACGTTCATGAAGTCTCGCATCCCGCTGACCAGCCTGCCCGGATATCGTACCGGATCGTGACGGAGCGCTTGCCGAGCGGCCTGCTGGTCAATGCGCTGTTGCGACGAGTCAACGACGCTGGCGGAATCGGAATGGTGCTCGCGAAGGGCGATTCGCAAGGTGGCGCCATCTTGGTTATAGCGTTGGAAAGAAACGAAAATCCTCGCGCGTTGGAACGGGGCGTAGGGCGGGATGGGCATGCCGCTTTGCTGACGTGGACGCCGGAAAACGCCGCGGATCCGACGGAAGTAACCGCATATTGGCAGCGCCGTCGCCGTAACGATCCTGATTTGTGGGTGATCGAACTGGACATCCCGTTTGCCGAACGGTTCGCCGCTGAAACGATCCTCGCCAATTGACGTGTTGCGCTGCACAAAGCAGGAGCTGATGCATTGTGAACAGCGTTGTGTCGAAGCGGGTGCGATCCGGGTCGATTACGCAGTCGGGGGGAAAGCCCGGACGATCGCTCCATCAACGTGGAGAGTGCATCGCTTCCGCGCACCAACCGCATAGTTTGAAGTCTGAATGTCGTTTTTTCAACGCGCCGCAACATTTGTGGCGATGTCGCTCGGGATCGTCACTATGGTTGGCGTCAGCACTCCCGGCTTCGCTTTCCAAGGTCAACACGCCGTCAACGCAGGTGAATCCAATGTGGTTCCCGCGAGCGGCCAGATTCCCTCCGTCTCGCTTTCCACTCCAGCTGCCCAATCCGCTACCCTTCAGGACGCTGTCGTCCAGGGCGTGACGGTTCAGGATGCCGGCGCCCAAATCATCACGCCGCGAGAGGCCATCGCGCAAACGCAGGCGGATGAAGGCTATGACAGCCTCTCCGAAGCCGTCGCCGACCAGGATGCCAGCGCTGCGCTCAGCCAGGACCTGACGTGCCTCGCCGGTGCGATCTATTTCGAATCCAAGGGCGAACCCCTTTCCGGCCAGCTTGCCGTTGCCGAAGTGATCATCAATCGCGCCAAATCCGGCCGCTTCGGCTCGTCGATCTGCGGCGTGGTCACGCAGCGCGGTCAATTCTCCTTCGTGCGTGGTGGCCAGATACCCGCCATCGCCAACAATCGCGATTACCGCACCGCCGTCGCGGTGGCGCAGGTCGCATTGGGTGACGATTGGGCGAGCCCGGCGCCGAACGCGCTGTATTTCCACGCGCGCCGCGTCTCGCCGAGCTGGCGGATGCAGAAGGTCGCGGCGATCGGCAACCACGTCTTCTATCGCTGATCTCGCGGTTTGGGCTTTACCTGTTCGTGTAATGTTCTAGATCGGGCGGATGCTTCAGCGTCCGCCCGAATCCTGTGTCGATGCCCCCGGATCGGCATTGTGCGCCGCCGATGTCTGTCGCGGCACGACGCGCATGCTGTTGCGGCACGATCTCGTCGCGATGGGCGAGGTGCCGTTGGACGGGGGACGCCGCGCCGACCTGATGGCGGTCGATGTGCGCGGCCAGATCGTCATCGTCGAGATCAAGGTATCGCGCGCCGATCTGCTGGGCGACGGCAAGTGGACCGATTATCTCGCGCATTGCGACCGCTTCTACTGGGCGATACCGGCGGGCTTCGACGCTTCGCCGCTCGATGGGGTGGCGTTCCTGCCCGAGCGTACCGGAATCATCATCGCCGATCGGTACGATGCGGCGATCGTGCGCGAGGCTCACACCGAGCCGCTTCCCGCCGCCACGCGCAAACGCTGTACCCTGGCCTTCGCGCGTCGCGCCGGGCGAAGGCTGATCGGCACGCTCGATCCCGACGCGGATGGCCTTGTCTGGCCGTAGGGTCGGACGCTCTGTCCGCGGCCCGAACTAGAGTTTCGGCCCCGACACCACTGCGCGCTTCGCCTTGGGAGCATCCGCCAGCGCCTTAGCGACCGCGGGGGAGCGGGTGTCCAGCTTGGCATAGTCGCGCGCCGATTGCCCGGCGAGCAGGTCGGGCTGGTCCGGGTCGGCCCCCGCGGCGAGCAAGCTCTGGATCATCGATAGGTCGCGTCGCCGGACCGCGGCGATCAGCGCGGTTTCGCCGTTCGAATTGCCGTAATTGACGTTAGCCTTGCCCGCGATGAACCGTTCTACAAGATCGTTGCGGCCTTTGTTCGCAGCCATCACGATCGGCGCATTGCCGGCATTGTCGCGTACGTTCGGGTTGGCGCCACGTTGCAGCAGGAAAGTGAGATAGGTCTCGCTGCCATTCTCCACCACGATATGCAGCGCGGTCTCGCCGGTACTGACCGACCGCGTATTGATCACCGTCGTGCCGGGCTTGTTGAGCGCTTGCTCGACATCGCTACCCTTCTCGTTCTTGACCGCTTCGAGGAACTTGTACCCCTCCGACTGTTGCTGGGCCGATGCGAGCGTCGGGACCGCGAGCAGGAACGCGGCGGTGGTGGCGATGCGGAACGATTTTGCGACCATCGTGATGGGAGACCTCGACACATTTACGGGATTTTGCGAGCGCTGAACTTGCGCCCCGGGCTGTAACAGATCATGGCTGGCGGCGCCATGAACGAGATCGTCCGTCTGGCTGCCGCGCTGCTGATCGCGTGTCTGCCCATCGCCTGCTCCAGCCCCACCGCGCCCGCTGCCAGCCCGCCGCTGGAGGGTGCCCGGATCGGAGGACCGTTCGCGCTGACTGACCAGAACGGCAGGTCGGCGACCGAGCGCATCCTGCTCGGCAAATACGCGATCATGTATTTCGGCTACACATTCTGTCCGGACGTCTGCCCGGTCGACATGCAGAACATCGCCGCCGGGCTGCGCGCTTTCGAGGCGTCCGATCCCGCGCTTGGGGCGAAGGTGGTGCCGGTGTTCGTCACGATCGATCCGGCGCGCGACACCCCTGCAGTGCTCAAGCAGTTCGTCGGCGCGTTCCATCCGCGCATGATCGGGCTGACCGGCAGCGCCCCGGCGATCGCGGCGACCGCCAAGGAATACGCGGTCTATTTCAAGAAGGGCGAACCGAGCGCGAACGGCGGGTACATGATGGATCACAGCCGCGTCGCCTATCTGATGAGCCCAGACGGCAAACCGATCGCCCTCCTGCCGAGCGAAGGCACTGCACAGGCGATCGCTGCCGAACTGAAGCGCTGGATCCATTGAGCGGCGATTCGAATTCCGCGTTCTGGGAAACCAAGCGATTAGAAGAACTTGACCGCGGACAATGGGAGGCATTGTGTGATGGGTGCGGGAAATGTTGCCTTCATAAACTTGAGGACGAAGAAACCGGTGAACTTCTGACGACCAACGTGTCGTGCAAATTGCTCGATCGGAGCAGCGCGCAATGCTCCAACTATCGGCATCGCTTCGCTTTTGTCGCGGAGTGCGTGCGGCTGACGCGCGATAACGTGCACGATATCGACTGGCTGCCGAGCACGTGCGCGTATCGCTTGCGTCGCGAAAACGAGCCTTTGCCGCGCTGGCACTACCTCGTTTGCGGCGACCGGGAAGCGGTGCACCGGGCGGGGGAATCGGTGCGCGGCTGGACGATCTCGGAAGTGGATGCCGGCGAGCTGGAGAACCACATCGTCGATCGGCGGTTGTGACGCCGCAGCCCGCGCCCGAGATCGAAATCGTTCGCAATGCCCGCTCGCGCCGGGCGAAACTCTCGGTCGATCCCGCCAGTGGCCGGATCCGGCTGACGCTGCCGACACGGGCACCGATCAAGCCCGCCTTGCGCTGGGCGCAGGAGCAAAGCGTGTGGATCGAGCGCCAGCGCGCCCGCCTGCCCGAGGCGCGGCCGTTCGCGCCCGGAGCGGTCATCCCGGTCGATGACGTCCTGCTGACGATCGCCTGGAGCGAGACCGCGTCGCGGCGGATCGTACGCGAGGGCGCGACCTTGTCCTGCGGTGGCCCGATCGACGGCCTGTCGCGACGGATCGAGGCGTGGCTGAAACGCGAAGCGCTCCGCATACTGGCCGCCGATACCGCGGAATTCGCTGCCAGGGCCGAAGTCACCGTCGCGAAGGTCGCGATCGGCGATACGACGTCGCGCTGGGGGAGTTGTACCGCGAACGGCGTGATCCACTACAGCTGGCGGCTGATCCTCGCCCCCGCCTTCGTCCGCCGATCGACCGTCGCGCACGAAATCGCCCACCGCGTGCATATGAACCACGGCCCGGCGTTCCACGCGCTCGCCGATGCGTTGACCGAAGGCGATCCGGACGAATCGCGCGCCTGGCTGCGAGCCAATGGCGCGGCACTTCACTGGTTCGGGCGAGACTCCTGAGCGCGATCCGCCGGCCGCTCCGGCGGCGGGGCTGAAGCCGGCAGTCGCGGCGTCGGGGCGGGGCGCGGCGGCGAATTGCGATCCAGCACGCGATCGATCCATTGCTGGTCGAGCTTCTCGGTCGGCGGCGCCGTCGTCGTGGTCGTCGTCGTCGTCGCCGTGGAGGGGGACGGCGCAGCCTGACGCGGCCCGGCGACCGGATTGCCATCCGCATCGACCTGTTCCTCGCCCTGTTGCGCGGGCGCGGCGGGATCGACCGGATTGCCGTCGGCATCGACGAACAGGCCATTGTCGGCCTGGCCGAAATAGCTCTCCTCGTCCGGTTCCAGCTGCCATTCGGGCAGCGTCACCTTGGTATCGAATTCCTCGACCGGGCGATTGGCGACAGCGATCTTCATGAAGGCGGCGAACGCCTTGGCCGGGGCCGTGCCGCCCTGCAGCCCGGGTACGACACGGGCATCGTCGCGACCCATCCATACGCCGGTGGTCAGCCCGGAGGAGAAGCCGACGAACCAGCCGTCCTTGTTCGAACTGGTCGTGCCGGTCTTGCCGGCGACCGGCCGGCCGATCTGCGCCGCCTTGCCGGTGCCGGTATTGACCGCGGTCTGCAACAGGTCGGTCATCTGCGCCGCGACATAGGGCGCGACGAGCACCTGGCTGGTATCGACCGATTGCTGGTAGATCGTCTCGCCCTGCGCGGTGACCTTGGTGATGCCGTACGGCGTCACTGCGACGCCCTTGTTGGCGACGCTGGCGAAGGCGCGGGTCATGTCGATCAGCCGGACGTCGCTGGTGCCCAGCACCATTGCCGGATGCGTGTCGATCGGGGTCGAGATACCGAAACGGCGGGCCATGTCGGCGACCGTGCCGAAGCCGACCTCCTGGCCGAGCTTTGCGGCGACGGTGTTGACCGAATAGGCGAAGGCGGTGCGCAACGTCATCTCGCCGCGATTGGCGCCCGAGGAATTGCGCGGGCTCCAGCCGTTGATCGTCACGGGCTCGTCGACGACCTTGTCCTCGACCTTGTGCCCGGCCTCCAGCGCGGCGAGATAGACGAACAGCTTCCACGCCGAACCCGGTTGCCGCACCGCCTGCGTCGCGCGATTGTAGATCGAGCTGACATAATCCGTCCCGCCGACCATCGCGCGCACCGCGCCGTCGCGATCGATCGAGACCAGCGCACCCTGCGCATTCTTCGGGGCGTTGGCCTGGATCGCCGCATCGGCCGCGCGCTGCATGTTGAGGTCGAGCGTCGTCCACACCTCCAGCGGGCGCGACGTCTCGTCGATCAGCACTTCCAGCTGGGGCAAAGCCCAATCGGTGAAGTAGCGAACGCTGTTCTGCTTCGGTTCGGGCGCCAGCTTCACGCTCTTGGGGTCGGCCGCCGCGGCCTGCGCGGCGGTGATCGTGCCGGTTTCGCGCATCAACTGGATGACGACTCCGGCGCGGCCGATCGCCGCCTCGGCATCGGCGGTCGGGGAATAGCGCGACGGCGCCTTGACCAGCCCGGCGATGACCGCTGCCTCGTCGAGGCTCAGCGTATCCGCGCCATGCCCGAAGAATTTCCGCGAGGCCGCGTCGATGCCGTAGGCGCCGCCGCCGAAATAGACCTTGTTGAGATAGAGTTCGAGAATCTGGTCCTTGGTGAACTTGCGTTCCATCGCCAGTGCCAGGATCGCCTCGCGCGCCTTGCGGCTGACATCGTATTTATTGGACAGGAAGATCGTCCGCGCGACCTGCTGCGTGATCGTCGAGGCACCCTGCAAGCGCCGCCCGGTGCCGCGATATTGATAGGCCAGCTTGGCGGAACGGGCGAGCCCGATCGGATCCACGCCGGGGTGCGAACGGAAACGGCGATCCTCGACCGAGACCATCGCGTCGCGCATCACCGCCGGAATCCGGTCGTAGGACAACCATTCGCCATAGCTCGGCCCGAGCGAGACGATGACGGTACCGTCCGCGGCATGCACGCGGATCATCTGGCCGTTCGGCGAGGATTTGAGTTCGTCGAAGCTCGGCAATTGCGACCGCGCGACATAGACCGCGATGACCAGGCCGATCAAGGCGAGCACGCCCAGACCGATCAGCACCTGGATCGTACGCACGATGCGCCGACGCCACGGCGACCGGGTCTTGCTACGGGATTTGGGGGAGGGTGCGCGGGCCATGTGAAGCGCCGATACGGATAGGCGGTATATGCAAGCTGAACAAGAGTCGGAACGTATCCGAAATCTTGACGCCAGATAGCGGGGGATATGCGCCGGACGCCGGATCGGACCTCATCATAACGTGTCCGCGGAACGGACTATTCCGCGTTCTCGCACCCCGTCGGTCAGGATGTCGCCTTCCGTGTCCTGCCGAGCCCAGGCGAGCAGGTTCGCCTCAAGAACGATCGTGGCCGATTCGTGTCGCCCGCGCGACGATGTCGACCAGAGCGGGCAGCGTCCGTGCGATCGGGATCGCGACCTTCGCAATGGCCGGCCGCTCGGCGGCGGCGCGGATCCATCCGGCAAGACCGATCGGCCGGGCGAGATCCCGGGCGAGTTGCAGCTGGAACGGCGCGGCGGCGGGCGCGCCACCGCGGATATAGGCGTTGCCGGCGCGAATCCCGCTGGCGATCGCGATGCCCATGCCTTCCCCGGCGAGAGACGGGATGACGCCGGCCTGATCGCCGAGCCGGAACAGCCCGGCTTCGCCGTGGCGAACGCGCCAGCCATAGGGAACGTTGGCGATGGCATCGATCGTCGTGCCGGTGCGATAGCCCAGCCGGTCGCCCAACCGGGGACATTCGATCGCCAGTTCCGCGAGCAATCGCTCGGGCGTGCCGGCTTCGCTCAACCGCGACCGATGCACCGCCATGCACAGATTGGCGGTATCATCCTCCTGCAGCACGATGCCGGCATAACCTCGGTCGAACAGGTGCAGTTCGATCGCGCTGCCGATCATCCGGTCGAGCGCCGCTGCCGGACCCAGCCGCAGCCGCAGGCCGAGCGTCGGATCCGCGCCGCGCGCCTCTTCCGGCCGGGCGAGCCCGCGCACGTCGTGCTTGCCGCTGGCAAGGAACAGCGCGTCCGCATCGAGGATCGTGCCATCGTCAAGTCGCGCGGCGCGACTCGTCACCGCCTTCACCGTCACGCCGCGCTCGACCGCCGCGCCGACGGCCGCCGCGCGGGCGAGCAAAACGGTGTCGAGGCGGTGGCGCGATACGCCATGGGCGGGGCGGGGCAGGCGGGCCTCGGCGACCGATCCGCCGGCGAACAGGCGCACCGTATCGACCTGCGCCGGGCCGAGCGCCTGCGGATCGATGCCGAGCGTGGCGAGCGAATCGAGCGTGCGCCAGCTCAGGAAGCCGCCGCACAGCGCATCGCCGGTCTCGCGGCTGCGCTCGAGCAGCAGATGCGGGCGCCCCGCCTCGGCCAGGCGGATCGCGGCACTGGCCCCGGCCGGCCCGCCGCCGAGGATCAGCGCAGCGATTCGACGCATAATCTGAACGGGAACGAACGGAATATGCGCGCGTCTGGAATTTCCGCCTCGGCCAGGATCGGCGGCCATTCGCGCGGACGATAGGACCGTGCGATCGACAGCGTACCGTCCAGCCGCACGATGCGATGCCAGCCGAACAGCCGCGCGAGCAGCGGGTACATCGTATGCGCGAAGCCATGGCGGTGCAGGTCGTTGACCAGCCAGCCCTTGCGCGCATTGGCCTGCATGAAGCGCAGGAAAGCGACCAGTTGCGCAGGCGTCATGTGATGCGCGACCAGGCTGCTGACGATGAAGTCGAAGCGTTCGATGCCGGCGGACCCGACGAGATCGGCATAATCGCCGGTGACCCAGCGGATCGCCAGATCGGCCGGGCTATGCGCGCGCGCCGCCGCCTCGCTGCGCGGGTTGAGATCGACACCGACCAGATCCGCCTCCAGCCCGCGGCGTGCCGCCCAGCGCGCGATCCGGCGCAGCATGTCGCCATCGCCGAACCCGACGTCGAGCAAGCGGAAGCGCGTCATGCCCTTCGTCGCGCGGGCGAGGAAATCGAGCGTCGGCCGGCCCGCCATCGTCACGACATTGACCCGGGCGAGATCGCCGACGACGGCGGCATAGGTGGCCGCGTCGAGATCGTCGGCGTCCATCAACTCCTCGGCGAGGGCGCGCTGCTCCAGCATTACGCCGGCCCGTCCGGCGCGCTGTGGAAGGCGAAGCCCTCGGCGGCGAGGCCCGGCCCGAAGGCGAGCGCGACGCCGTCGCGGATCGGTGGCCCGTCCAGCATCCGGGCGAGCGCGAACATCAGGGTGGCGGAGGACATGTTGCCGTTTTCGGCGAGCACCGCGCGCGACGCGGCGAGCGCGTCCGGCGCGAGCTGCAGGCTGTTTTCCACTGCGTCGAGGATCGATCGGCCGCCGGCATGCACCGCCCAGCCGTCGATCTCCTCCGGCCGGCGCCCGCCGGTCGCGGCACGCGCGAAGTCGGGATCGGCCAGCCCGGCGGCGATTCGCGCCGGGACTTCGCCGGACAGGTGCATCGCGAAGCCGCGGTCGGTGATGTCCCAGCGGATCAGCGCATCCGATTCCGGCAGCGTGGTGGCGAATGGCTGGCCCAGGGCGAAACCGCCGGGCTCGGCGGTGACCAGAGCCGCGGCGGCACCGTCGCCGAATTGCAGCATCGCCAGCAGCGGTTCGATCTCGGGTGTGTCCTGCAGATGCAGCGTCGACAGTTCGACGCAGATCACCAGCACGCGCGCCGCCGGATCGGACCGGACGATGTGGCGTGCGCTGCGCAACGCCGCGACCGCCGCATAGCAGCCCATGAACCCGACCAGCAGCCGTTCGACCGACGGCGACAGGCCGAGCCGCCGGGCGAGGATCTGGTCGACGCCCGGCGCGACGAAGCCGGTGCAGCTGGCGACGACGAGATGCGTGATGCCGCCGATCGATCGCCGGGCGCGCAGGCGTTCGATCGCGGCGATCGCGAGGTCGGGCGCGGCCTCGGCATACAGCCGCATGCGCTCGCCCGTCCCGGGCAACACCGCATCGGCATAGAAGCCACCGGCATCGACCGGCGATCCGCCATCCGCCCCGACCGGCAGCACCGACCAGCGATGCGCGATCCCGGCGCGTCCGGCCATGCGGTCGAACAGTTTCGCGGCGCGCTGATCGGTCAGCCGCGTGCGAGCCCAGCCGATAAAGGCGTGGTGGATATCATGGCCGGGGACGGCCGTACCGATCGCGTTGAGGTAGCAGGCGGTGGGATCGTCGGGGGAATTTGCAGGGGGCAAAGAGTGGCTTTCAGGCGCGCAAGGTTTGGCCCCTGCGTCAGACGCTTAACGTTACTCCGTCGCAGTCGATCCGCCAGCGCGAATATCGCCGGTCGGTCGAGGAGCCTGATTTCAGGAAAGGGAGAGTGGTGCGGCCGAGAAGACTCGAACTTCCACGGGCTTTCGCCCACAACGACCTCAACGTTGCGCGTCTACCAATTCCGCCACGGCCGCACGTAACACTCGCCGGGCGGACCCGGCAGCTGGTAGGCGAGCGCCCCTAGCAAGCGCTTCGAGCCTTGGCAAGCACACCGTATCGATTTGCCGGGCGACGCGCGCGGCGGGTCGGGCCGGGCGGGTCAGTGCGTCGTTTCGCCGGAGAAACTCAGCACCAGCTTTTCGGAATTCACCGGAACGTCCAGCTTGGCGCTGTTGAAATCGACCGATCCGCGCGGCGGCAGCGCGGTGACTTCGGGGCGGATCGTCCAGCTATAGACCAGGCGGCCCTGCGCATCGCGCAGTTCGGCGCGGATGTCGGGCACGCTCTGGTGCGTATCGGTCGGATTGGTGACCTTGCCGCTGACCGCGAACATCTCGCTGCCATTGCTCAATTCGCGCCGCTCGATCGGATTGTCGACCAGCCGGAGCGGCGTCTCCTGCGGTGCGATCGGCAGGCCGAGCCGCTGCGCGATGCCAGTGTCGCCGGTGAACACCAAAGCGATCAAAGCGACGAGCAGCAGCACCGCGACGACGAAGGCGGCGATCGTCCATTGCTTCGTGCGATTGGGGCGGGGGCGGAACGGGGCGCGGTGGGCGAAGGCGTCGTATTCGTCCGCCGCCGGTGCCGCGGGATGAAGGTCGCGGGCGGGCGGCGGCGGCGGCGGTGGCGCGTCGCGGACGGGGTCGGGTGCCTCCGCAGCGGGGGATGCGGGCGTGTCGGGTCCGTCCGGCGCAACGGGCGGTTCGGGGTCGGCCGGGGCCTGGAACCAGCTGTGGCGGCAATTGGCGCAGCGCACGGTGCGTCCCTCCGCCCCGATCGCACTGTCGGGGACGATGTACCGGGTCCGGCATTCTGTGCATTCGAGGATCATGAAGGCTCTTCGCGCTCTGCACCCATGGCCATGGGTGTCACAAAACTAAACACGCGATGGCGCCGACTGGCAAGAGCGCACGCCATCATCCGCCGATACGCGCATGCTTGCCGCGCGGGCGTGGATCGTGCGAAGGCCGTGCGGGGCAGACTTCAGCTAGCGAAGCAGGCATACGCCGGTAATGGCCAATATCGTGCAGTTCGAGAATGTGGGGCTGCGCTATGGCACCGGGCAGGAAACGCTGTCCGACGTATCGTTCACGCTGGCCAGCGGCGCATTCTATTTCCTCACCGGATCGAGCGGCGCGGGCAAGACGTCGCTGTTGAAACTGCTGTACCTGGCGCAGCGTCCGACGCGCGGATTGATCCGGTTGTTCGGCGAGGATGCGGTGACGTTGCCGCGCAAGCGCCTGCCCGGTTTCCGCCGCCGCATCGGCGTGGTGTTCCAGGATTTCCGGCTCGTCGCGCACCTCTCCGCCTATGACAATATCGCGCTGCCGTTGCGCGTCTCGGGCGTGCCGGAAAGCGACATCGCCGCACCGGTCGGCGAGATGCTCGCCTGGGTCGGGCTGAGCGATCGCGCCGGGGCGAAGCCACCGACGCTTTCGGGCGGCGAGCAGCAGCGCGTCGCGATCGCGCGGGCGGTGATCAGCCGGCCGGAGATCCTCGTCGCGGACGAACCGACCGGCAACGTCGATCCCGACATGGCCGAACGGCTGCTGCACCTGTTCCACTCGCTCAACCGGCTGGGCACGACCGTCGTGGTGGCGACGCACGATTTCCACCTGCTCGGGCGCATTCCCGGCGCGCACATGATGCGGCTGGACGGCGGCCGGCTGCTCGATCCGACCGGTTCGCTGCGCTTCCCGCCGGTCCAGCCCGAGTGATGGCGGTCAAGCTGATCCCCTCCGCCGCCGACCGGCGCCTGCTCGACGAGAGCCGCGGGACGCGCGCGATGACGTGGGTCATGGCGATCATGCTGTTCCTGACCGTGCTGGCCGGCGCGCTCGGGCTCGGCACGCGGTCCGCCGCGCGCTCGCTCGACCGGCAGCTCGCCGGGCGGCTGACGGTGCAGATCGTCACCCCCGAGTCCGCGCTCCGCGACCGACAGGGGGCCGCCGTAATCGCCGCGCTAAAGCGTCTGCCCGATGTCAAACGCGCGACCCCGGTCAGCCGCGAGGAACTCGCGACCTTATTGCGGCCATGGCTCGGCAGCGACGGCATGGATCCGGACCTGCCGATCCCGGCGATGATCGACGTCGATCTCGTCGACGCCTCCGAACTGGCGATCGCGCGCGCCATCGCGGCGGTGCAGCGCATCGTTCCGGCAGCACGGATCGACCGGCAGGAAAGCTGGATGGCGCCGGTCAGCGATTTCATGGCGATGATCACCAGCCTGGCGGGCGCGCTCGTGTTGCTGATGGCCGCCGCCACCGCCGCCGTGGTGATCCTCGCTGCGCGCGCCGGGCTGGAGACGCACCGCGACACGATCCAGGTGCTGCACATGCTCGGCTCGACCGACATCCAGGTCTCGCGCCTGTTCCAGCGCCGCATCGCGCTCGACACCCTGGTCGGCGGCATGCTCGGCACCGCTCTGGCATGCGCGGTGATCGCTCTGGTCGGGATGCAGGTGCAGGCGCTCGGCTCGGACCTGTTGAGCGGCGTGATGCTGTCGGCGCGCGACTGGACGCTGTTGCTGCTGCTTCCGGTCCTGTTCGCACTGCTGGCGACGTTCGCCGCGCGCATCGCGGTGACCGCGGCGTTGAGCAGGATCCTGTGAGCGCGCGGGCATGATCCGGCGGCTGCTCGCGCTCGCGCTGATCGTCTGGCTGCTCGGCTTCGCGCTGTTCATGCTGCTGCTGCCGCGCGAACTGAACGACGTGACGACGGACGCGATCGTCGTGCCGACCGGCGGGGCGGGGCGGATCCAGCGCGGGCTCGAACTGCTCGAGGCGCATGCCGCCAAACGCATGCTGATCACCGGGGTCGCGCCCGAGGTCGAACCGGGCGAACTCGCCGCCGAATACAAGGCGCCCGACGCGCTGTTCGCGTGCTGCATCGATCTCGGGCAGGAAGCTGTCGACACGAAATCGAATGCGATCGAGACCGCGCGCTGGGTACGCGACCACCGCTACAGGACCGTGCGGCTGGTCACGTCGGACTGGCACATGGCGCGTGCGCGGATGGAACTGGCTTATGCGCTGGACGCGGATGTCGAGGTGGTCGGCGACGGCGTGCCGAGCCACCCGCGCTTCGCAACCCTGATCGCGGAATATAACAAGCTGCTGCTGCGGCAAGTCGCTTTGTGGACAGGAATCGGACGATGATCGCGCTGCGGAATCTGCTCTTCAAGATCGTGTTCTACACCATCTCGGTCCCGATCGTCCTCGCCACGCCGATCAGCGCTTTGTTCGGGCGCAACGCGATCATCGTCAACACCCACATCTGGACCGCCTTCCACCATTGGGCGACGCGCACCTTTCTCGGCATCCACCAGAAGATCGAGGGGACGCAATTCCTCGACGGCCCGGTGATCTACGCCGCCAAGCACCAGGCGATGTACGAGACGCTGGAACTCGGCCGCATGCTGCACACTCCGGCGATCGTCATGAAACAGGAACTGGCGAGCATCCCGGTATGGGGCTGGGCGTCGCGCATCTATGGCTGCATCGTCGTCGATCGCGAGGCGTCGGCGGGCGCGCTCCGCCGCATGGTCAAGGAAGCCAAAGCGGCGCTGGCGGAAGGCCGGTCGATCCTGATCTTCCCCGAAGGAACGCGTGTCGCGCCGGGCGACCAGCCGCCGCTGCGCGCCGGCTTTGCCGGCCTGTACCAGATGCTCAAGATCCCCGTCGTCCCGATCGCGATCGATTCGGGCATCGTCTGGCCGAGACACGGCCCGAAGACCGCCGGCTTCGTCACCTTCCGCTTCGGCGAGGCGATCCCCGCCGGCCTGCCGCGCGACGAAGCCGAGGCACGGGTCCATGCCGCGATCAATGCGTTGGACGCGGCGGCTTTACCACGCGCATGATCTTGCTCCCATCCTTGAAAGGGAGGGGCTGGGGGTGGGTCGTGTCCGGGCGTACCGATGCCGTTCGTGCCGCATCTGCCGTATCGCCAGGCGTCCACCCACCCCCGACCCCTCCCTTTCAGGGAGGGGAGTAGGACGGTCTTCTCGCATGGACGTCGTGATGGTTGGGTGGCGATGCCAGGGCGATGCCAGGGCGATGGCGGGTGTGCTGCTGAAGGAGTGCCCGCTTCGCCGCGCGCACGAACCTGCGCCCATCCCTGAAAGGGAGGGGTTGGGGGTGGGTCGTGTCCGGGCGTACCGATACCGTTCGTGCCGCATCTGCCGTATCGCCAGGCGTCCACCCACCCCCGGCCCCTCCCTTTCAGGGATGGGAGTGAAGGAAAGCCCTACTTCCGGTATCGACGAGCGAACGCCTGCGCCTATTCGTGCGAGCGGCCGAAATCGGGGGCGGGGTCGTCCTGGCCTTGTTCGATGATGGTGCGGCGGATGGCGCGCGTGCGGCTGAAATGTTCGAACAGGTCGTCGCCCTTGCCGAGCCGGATCGCGCGTTGCAGCGCGGTGAGGTCCTCGGAGAAGCGCTGCAGCATGTCGAGCACGGCGTCGCGGTTGGTGAGGAACACGTCGCGCCACATCGTCGGGTCGGACGCGGCGATGCGGGTGAAGTCGCGGAACCCGCCGGCGGAATATTTGATCACCTCGGACTGTGTCACTTCCTCGAGGTCGGAGGCGGTGCCGACGATCGTATAGGCGATGAGATGCGGCAGGTGGCTGGTCACTGCGAGCACGCGATCGTGATGGTCGGGTGCCATCATCTCGATATCCGCACCCAGCCTGCGCCAGAATTCCGCGACGCGCTCGACCGCGGTCGCATCGGCGCCTTCGGGCGGGGTGATGATGCACCAGCGTTTGTTGAACAAGGACGCGAAGCCCGCCTCGGGGCCGCTGCGTTCGGTGCCGGCGACCGGATGCGCCGGAATCACCGCGATTCCCGGCAGCGCCTCGCCGAGCACGCGTGCGACCTCGGTCTTCGACGAGCCGACGTCGCTGACCACCGCGTCGGCCGGCAGATCGGCGGCGAACTCCGCCGCGGCGGCACCCATCGCGCCGACCGGTACGCACAGGATGACGAAATCGGCGTCGATCACCGCCGCGCCGCCGGAATCGGCGATGTCGTCGCAAAGCATCAGCCGGTCGGCGGTCTCGCGCACCTGTGGATCGCTGTCATAGCCGGTCAGCCGGACGGTCGGCATCGCCACGCGCACCGCGCGCGATATCGATGATCCGATCAGGCCCAGCCCGATGATCGTGACCCGCGCGAAAGGCAGCATCAGCCGGCGGCTTCGACCAGGTCGCGCAGCGCCGCCGCGACGCCCTGCGTTTCGTCTGCGGTGCCGATCGTGATGCGCAGGCCGTTGGGCAGGCCCTGTCCGGGCAGCCAGCGGACGATATAGCCGGCGTCCATCAGGCCCTTATACGCGCTCTCCGCGCTCAGCTTCCCTTCGAACAGCACGAGCACGAAGTTCGCCTGGCTGGGCACCGCGCGCAGGCCGGCATTGCCCATCTTGCCGATCTCGTCGCTGAACCAGCGGCGCCACTCGGCATTGTGCGCCCTGGTTTTCTCGACGAACCCGGTATCGCCGACCGCAGCGACCGCCGCCGCGGTTCCGGCGATGGTGATCGAGAAGGGCAGGCGGATCCGGTGCAGCGCATCGATGATCTCCGCCGAGCCATAGCCCCAGCCGATCCGTTCGGCGGCGAGCCCGTACATCTTGGAGAAGGTGCGCGTGACCAGCACGTTCGATGCGGTTTCGGCGAGCGCCATGCCGCCATCCTCGGCATCGCCGTCGATATATTCGGCATAGGCATGATCGAGCACGAGCAGGATATCGGGCCGCAGCCCGGCATGCAGCCGGGCGATCTCGTCGCGCGTGGAATAGGTGCCGGTCGGGTTGTTGGGATTGGCGACGTAGATCAGCTTCGTCCGCTCGGTCACGCAGGCGAGGATCGCGTCGACATCGGTGGCATAGTCCCGGTCCGCCGCGATCACCGGCGTCGCGCCGACGCGGCGCGTGGCGATTTCGTAGACGGCGAAGCCGTAGCGGACATGGATGATCTCGTCGCCCGGCCCGGCAAAGGCGCCCGCGGCGAGGTGCAGCACCTCGTCCGATCCGTTGCCATAGATGATCCGCGCCGCATCCAGCCCGTGCCGCGCCGCCAGCACGTCGCGCAATTCGGTCGCGCTGGCATCGGGATAGCGTTCCAGCCGATCCGCCGCGGCGGCAAAGGCAGCGCGCGCCGCCGGGCTGGTGCCGAGCGGGTTTTCGTTCGAGGACAGCTTGACGACCTTGCGGCCGTCATCGGTGGTGGACCGGCCCGGAATGTACGGGGCGATCGCGAGGATCCACGGTTTTGCCACGGGTTTGGCCGAGGATCTGGTTTCGGGTGCGCTCATGCGCTGGCGGCATAGCGGGCTCACGAAAATTGACAAGGCGAGGGCGCGGGCCGTAGCGCCCGGTGCGTGACTTCGACCGACCAGCGCTACGGACTTGCCCGCACCCTGACCCTGAAGGGGCCGCTGCGGCTGGATGGCGGCGTGCTGCTGTCCCCGGTCGATATCGCGTACGAAACCTATGGCACGCTGGACGAAGAGGGCGGCAACGCGATCCTGATCTGTCACGCGCTGACCGGCGACCAGCATGTCGCGAGCGATCACCCGGTGACCGGCAAGCCCGGCTGGTGGACGCGGATGGTGGGACCGGGCAAGCCGATCGATCCGGCGCGGCATTTCATCGTCTGCGCCAACGTGCTGGGCAGCTGCATGGGATCGTCCGGCCCGGCCAGCATCAATCCCGCCACCGGCCGGCCGTGGGGCATGGCATTTCCGGTGATCACGATCCGCGACATGGTGCGCGCGCAGGCGATGCTCCTCGATCATCTCGGCATCGGCACGCTCGAGGCGGTGGTCGGCGGGTCGATGGGCGGGATGCAGGCGCTCAGTTGGCCGGCGACGTTCCCTGACCGCGTCCGCGCGGTGGTGGTGATCGCTTCGACCGCGCGGCACACCGCGCAGAACATCGCCTTTCACGAGGTCGGCCGCCAGGCGGTGATGGCCGATCCGAAATGGCGCGGCGGCGACTATTATGGCGGCCGCGACGAACCCGCGAGCCCGCCGGCGGCAGGACTCGCCGTCGCCCGGATGGCCGCGCACATTACCTATCTGTCGGAGGCGGGGCTGACCGAGAAGTTTGGCCGCAAGTTGCAGGCGCGTGACGCCAAGACGTTCGGGTTCGACGCGGACTTCCAGATCGAGAGCTATCTGCGGCACCAGGGGATCGCGTTCGTCGACCGGTTTGATGCCAACAGTTATCTCTATATCACGCGGGCGATGGATTATTTCGATCTGGCCGAGGAACATGGCGGGCGGCTGGCGCACGCCTTCCGCGCGAGCCGGGCGCGTTTCTGCCTGGTCAGTTTCGATACCGACTGGCTGTATCCGACTGCGGAGTCGCGCGCGATCGTCCATGCGCTGAATGCCGCGGGGGCGCCGGTCAGCTTCGTCGAATTGTCGAGCCCGTTTGGCCACGATGCGTTCCTGCTCGAAGCGCCGGAGCTCAATCGCGTCGTGGACGGCTTCCTGAGGGCGGGCGAATGAGCGACATAATGCTGTGCGGCGGCGATGCATTGTTACACGTGGAACATGCGGCGTTCGATGTCGTGGCCACGGCATGACGTTGCGGCCGGATCTGGCGATCATCGCCGATACCGTCGCCGCGGGGTCGCGTATCCTCGATGTCGGATGCGGCGACGGCGCATTGATGGCGGTGTTGCGCGATGCGAAGGGCGTCGACGCGCGCGGGCTGGAGATCGCGGCAGGCAACGTCGCCGCTGCCGTATCGCGCGGGCTGTCGGTGATCCAGGGCGACGCGGATACCGATCTGGCGGCCTATCCCGACGCCAGTTTCGACTATGCGATCCTCAGCCAGACGTTGCAGACCGCGAAGCGCCCGGACGTCGTGCTCGACCATCTGCTCCGGATCGGCCGCCGGGCGTTCGTGTCGTTCCCGAACTTCGGACATTGGCGGGTCCGTGCCTCGCTCCTGTGGGGCGGGCGCATGCCGGTGACTCGGCTGCTGCCGGAAAGCTGGTACGATACGCCCAATATCCACCACGTGACGATCGACGATTTTCGGGCGTTCCTGTCCGATCGTGGCATCACGGTGGAAGGCGCATGGTTTCTGTCCGGGGATCGGCGGACGAGTTCGGCGGCGGCCAATTTCCGTGCCGAGCATGCGGTGTTCCTGCTGCGATCTTGATTCGGATCAAGGAACCAAACGGTTCGTCGACGGTTTTTCACGGATCATCGCCACGGAATTGTAATGACCGCCACAGCATTGATCGTCGAAGACGAGATTTTCGTCGCACTGGATCTCGAACGCATCCTCACGGATGCCGGGTATAAGGTGAAGGCGATCGCCGCCGACCGGTCGACTGCGTTGCAGGAGGCGGATGAATGCAGTTTCGCGTTGGTCGACATCAACCTGCGCGATGGCCCGACCGGCCCCGCATTGGCCCAGACGCTTGCGCAGGAATACGGTCTCAAGGTCGTGTTCGTGACGGCCAATCCCGCACAGATCGGCACCGCGACGGACGCGCTCGGTTATGTCCGCAAGCCGTTCAGCGAAGCGGCGATCCTCGCGGCGGCGGCTCTTGCATGTGCCGGTACGGACCGGCCGGCGAATGACGATCTGGTGCTGATCGAGCGCGCCGTTACCGGCTGAACGCCTTGACCGGGATGCAGGTGTTGACCACCAGCCCGTCGCGTTTCCAGTCCCGCTCCACCGTACCGCCGAGTTGACGGACGGCGCTCATCTCGATCAGTTGCGAGCCGAAGCCGCTCGGCGCGGGGGTGCCGACGATCTCGGGTCCGCCGAATTCGCTCCAGATCAGGCAGACGATGCCGTCGTTCGGGACGATCTCGACCGTGACGCGGCCGAGGTCGTTGGACAGCGCACCATATTTCGTCGCGTTGGTCGCCAGTTCGTGGAACAGCAGCGCGAGCGGCGTGGCCGAGCGATCGTCGATCTCGACGTCGCCGCCGACGACCGCGATGCGGGTCGCGCCGCTTTGCTGATACGGGCGGAACAGTTCGTCGAGCAGACCGTGCAGGCTGGATTGCGCAGCGGCGGGGCGCGACTGGTTGCTGTGCGGACGGACGAAATCGTGCGCCCGGCCGAGCGCCGTGACCCGGTCGCGCAGATCGTCGGAAATCGCGCGGAAGCCCGGATTGGCGCGCGCCGCGAAACCGATCAGCCCGGAAATCACCGCAAAGATGTTCTTGATGCGGTGGCTCAGCTCCTGCGCGATGACCTCGCGCTCCTCGCTGGACCGTTTCTGTTCGTGGATGTCGGTGCACGTGCCGAACCAACGGGTGATCGCGCCCGATTCGTCCCGCAACGGCAATGCCCGGCCGAGCGTCCAGCGATATTCGCCGTCGTGGCGGCGCAGGCGATATTCGATCTGGTACGGATCGCCCGTCGCCAGGCTGTGGCTCCATGCGGCGCGCGACCGTTCCTGATCGTCGGGGTGGAACATGCCGTTCCATTCTTCACCGTCGGTCGACCCCTCCGGCATGCCGGTGAATTCGTACCAGCGCGCATTGTAATAATCGTGATAGCCGTCGGGCAGCGTCGACCACACCATCTGCGGCATCGAATCCGCCAACACGCGGAAGCGCCCGTGGCTTTCGATCAGCGCGCGGTGGTTGGCGTTCTGCGTATCGCGCCACGCGGCCGCATCTCGGCTGTCGCGCAACCGCGCCATCACCGCATCGGCCAGCGTATCCAGCCCCTGCTGCTGCAACGCGGTGAGCCCGTCGCGCGGCACGGTATCGATCACGCATAACGAGCCGAGCGGCGTGCCGTCGTCGGCGATCAGCGGCGCGCCGGCATAGAAGCGGATGCCCGGCCCGCCGGTGACGAGCGGATTGTCGGCGAAGCGCGGATCCCGCGTCGCATCGGGCACGACCATGATTGCGGTGTCGCGCATCGCGAACGCACAGAAGCTCGTCTCGCGCGGGGTTTCGGTATCGTCCAGCCCGGTGCGCGCGAGGAACGTCTGGCGCTGATCCTCGACCAGGCTGACCAATGCGATCGGCGTGCCGCACAGAGCGGCGGCGAAATCGGTGATGCGCTTGAGATCGGCACTTTCGCGCAGCGATTCGATGTCGTGCTGCGCGATCGCGCGCATCCGCGCCGCCTCGTCCAGTTGCCAGCCGCGCTGCTCCACTGCGCCAGGTGCGGTCGACGTATCGACCGGATCGTCGTTTTCGGGCGTGCAGGCGATATTCACGTCAAAGGCTCCACGCGGGGCATACGAACGGAACCTCCGTCGCGACGAGGCAGGCCAACATGTTCATGATCGTCGTACGGTCCCGGACGCGTAAAAGCAAAAAGCTGCGTTCACGGCAAAGAACTTAACCCAGATCGTGCCGGATAGCCATCGTACCGCGTGGGCGTCCGCCGGTATCGCTACCGAACGACCTGCCACACCAGAACCGGCGAATGCGCGATGACGACCGGGCGGAGCCAGTCGATCCGCTCGCCGCGTTCCAGCCGCGCCCACAATCCGGTCGGCGCGAAATGCTTGTACATCTCCAGTTCGTTGGTGCCCGGACAGCCGACAATATAGCGTGCGCCGCTTTCCCGAACCCAAAGATGCGCGGTATCCGGATCGGCCATGAACGTCGCCATCGCGCGGTGCAGCGCCGCGATGTTGCGATGATAGCCACCTGCGATCGCGCTGTGCGGCGTGGTGGCGAGGATCTGCGGCGTTACGTCGACCGGCGCGAACAAACGCGCGGTCGGGAGCGCGGCCAGATCGGATATCTCGCGGCCCTGATCGCAGGACGCACGGACGATTGGTAACGTGGTATGACCGGGGGCGTGACCGGGCGCGGAGGTTGGCGCAGGCGGGGACGCGCTGCCCTCGCGCGGGCCGAGGAACGCGCTGCCGGCGAGACCCGGCGTCGCCGCGAGCAGCGCCCCGGCGGTGGCGACCGTCCGCGGGAGAATGGCGCGGACCGCGCGGGCGCGGCCGAGCATGGCGGACAATGCCCAGGCGCCGCCCGGCAGCGCAAGCGCATTGGCGGTCGACCCGGTTCGGATGACGAGCAGCGACAGCAGGAACGTCGCGCCAGCCAACGCCAGCATCATCGTCCAGCGCAGGCGATCCTCGCCGACGCTCGCACGCCATGCGAACGCCCCGCCGATCAGCCCGGTGATCGGGAACCCCACCGTCATCACCGCCCAGCCCGGCGTCTGCGTCCAGATCGGCATGCCTTCGGAGACGTTCTCGTACCAGAAACGCCGCACGAACGGGTCGAGCGTGGCGAACGGGCCGGACAGGCATAAGGGGTCGATCGACAGCAAAGTCGCCACCGCCGCCACGCCGGCCGCGGCAAGCATGAGGATCCGTCCCGCCAGCGGCAGGCGTGGCAGCAGCATCGCCAACGTCGCGCCGCACGTACCGGCAGCCAGCGCCGCGATCCAGGCCGGCGACACGGCGTCGCACGCCGGGCTGAACATAGCGGGTCCGCGAGTCGCGACCTGCAACAGGGTGACGATTCCGGTCAGCGTCCAGACGGCCGCCAATGCCTGGTCGCGTCGCGCGGGATACACCGCCCAGCCGAGCATGGCGACGCCCAGGATCGCGGCGGTGATCGGCAGGCCTTCCAGCGAGATCGTCAGCAGGATCGCCAACGCGCCGCCCAGCATCATGCCGGACCGGCGATCCGGCCGGCCGATCAGCGCCAGCACCGCGAGCAGGGCGAACACGATCTGCCAGCCATGATGATCGACGCGCAACGGGCGGAGTTGATAGAGCAGGGGTACGGACAAGGGCGCGAGCAGCACCGCCAGCTTCGCGCGCTCGAACCCGCAGAGCCGCCGCGTGATTGTCGCACCCAGCGCCATGACCGCCAGCAGGGTCAGCAACGGCACGATCGTGATGGTGATCCTGGTCGAGAGGCCGGGGCCGACGACCGGGTCGAGCAGCGCCATCGTCCCGGCCAGCGGCAGATCGACCAGCCGCGACCAGTGCATTGCGAAATGCCCGTCCCACAAACGGTGCTGGCTGACGTCCCACCAGCTTTGCCCGGCGAGCCAGTCGCGTGCCTCGACCAGCCGCATCGCATCGTCGGGGTCGGGGAACCACAGATGCGTGATCGCGCCGAACGACAGTGCGACGAGGATCGCCGCGGCAACGCTCCAGCCGCCGAGAATGACGGGCCAGAGCGACTGCCGGGTCACGCCGCGGCCACCCGGCCCGGCACTTGCCTTACGCTGGCGAGTGCGGCGCGTTCGCCCTCATTGCCGGATTCATGATATTCGGCGTCCTCGTTGACGTTCCAAACGTCGTAGACGCGTTCGCCGAGCGTGATGTTCTTGACCGTCAGCATCGCGGTCATCATCGCGTGATCCTGGTTGTTGTAGCGGTGCATCCCGTTGCGGCCGATCATGTGCAGCGTCGGATAGCGCGTCTCGAGGTCGACGCGCAGCGCCTCGACATTGTCGCGGTAGCGCTCGTCATAGACCGGATAGGCCTTTTCCTGCCGCACCACCGCGCCGCCGGTCACCGTCGCCGGGTCGGCGAGACCAAGCTGGTGCAGCTCCGCGGTGGCGAGCGCGATCAGTTCCGCGTCGGTGGAATTCCACAGGCCGTCGCCCTCGAAACAGAAATATTCCAGGCCGACACAGGCGATGCTTTCGTCCGGCACCATTTCCGGCGACCAGCTGCGGAAGTTCTGCACCCGGCCGACCTTGACGCCTTCCTCATGGACGTAGATCCAATTGTCGGGGAACAGATCCTCCGAGCGGATCATCAGCGCGACGGTCAGGAAATCGCGGTAATGCAGGTCCATCGCCGCCGGCACGGTCGCCGGCAAGGGCTGGATCCGCGCGGCGAGTTCGCGCAGCGGCGCGGACGAGATCACGCTTCCGGCATTGATCATCACCGTCTCGCCGTCATGCGTCGCGAGCATGTTCCAGCGCCCGCTGGCATCGTCGTGGCGCAGGGTGCTGAGTGCGTGCCCCATCAGGACGCGGTTGCCGCCCTCGACGACGCGGTCGCGCGCCGCGTCCCACATCATGCCCGGGCCCTTGCGCGGATAGCGGAAGCTTTCCAGCAGCGTCTTGGTTTCCATCCCGTCGTTCGGCGTGCGGTTGAGGTTGAGCGAGCGCTTGAGCCCGTCGAGCACCGCCTTGCCGAGGCTCAGCCCCTTGATGCGCTGCGCCGCCCAGTCCGCCGACATCTCGTCGCACGGCATGCCCCACACCTTCTCGGTATAGGTCTTGAAGAAGATCGAATACAGTTTGTGGCCGAACTGGTTGACCACCCAATCCTCGAAGCTCTTCACCTCCTTGCGCGGGAACAGCTTGGCCTTGGCATAGCTCGCCATGCACAAAGCCGAGGTCCAGGGCCCGAGGTTGAACAAAGCCTCGAACGCACGCAGCGGGTAGCTGTAGAATTTTCCGCCATAGAAGATCCGGCTCATCCGCGGGCGTTCGATGAAGTCGTCCGGCAGGATCTCGTTCCACAGGTCGACCACTTCCTTCGATTTCGAGAAGAAGCGGTGGCCGCCGATATCGAAGCGGAATCCCTCATGCTCGACCGTCCGGCTGATTCCGCCGACATAGACCGGGTCCTTCTCGATCACCGTGACCGAATATCCCAGCTTGGTCAGCTGGTACGCCGCGGTCAGCCCGGCCGGCCCGGCGCCAATGATCGCAACGTCGACTGCCTGAGTGCGGTGCATGAGAGATAGGCTCCAGTAAACAACGGCTTCGAGCTTCGTTCTGGCGCCGAAAGTCTAAGCTATGGTTAACAGATGGTAGCGTCGCGCGGCGGAACCGGGATCACGCGCCACCGCGGTGCGGGAGACGTCGCTGGTCCGAAGCGTCTCAGTTCGCGTTGCACCCGCCATTTCAGTTCGTTGGTCAGGAACGCGACATGGGTCGCGTCCCATCGGCGCGCGATCGCCAGCCGCTCGCAGGTCGGGGTGCCACGCCTGAAGAAGCGGCGGTAGTCCGCCTGACGTACCGCGTCCGACGGGCTGAGCGGCATCGGACGGGGAAACGCGGCGACAAGGACTCCGTGCGACGGCATGACCAGTGCGGCGCTGTCCCAGCCGAGGATCCGCGCGTTGGCCGGCAGGGTCGCGACGACCTTCGCCGTATCGGCTTCGACGTGATGGAGCGGTTTGGGATAGTTGGACGGATCGAAGGGTGCGATCAGTTCCAGCGCGGCCAAGGCGACCTGAAAGAAGATCAGTCCCGCGCCGACGATATACACGCCGCGCCAGGATCGCGCGGTCAGCTGGTCCAGCATCCGTGGTGGCTGGCCATCGATGGTGTCGAGCGCCGCTTTGACCAGCAGAACGTGCAGCCACAGGATGACATAGGCGAGCAGGCGATGCGACACCGAGACATCGGCGATCCCGCCGACGACATAGGCGACGAATGTCATCGCAAGCGCGAGCAACGGAACGCGCAGATTCGTATCGTGCAGCAAGCCGGGCAAGCCCAGGAGTGCGAAGATCGCGGGCCAGCTTGTCGCGATGACGAAGATCGGGCTGAAAAAGAAGTCGAAGTTGTTGAACGTCGCCTGGCCCCGCGCGAGCCCGGCGCCGGCAAGCGATAGCGGGTTGAAATACGGCCAGAATATCGTCGCGCCGACACCGGCCGAAACGACCGCCAGAACGGCGATCCGGCGTGTGGCGGCGATCCCCGGTTGGAGCAGCGCGAAGCCGCCGGCACCGGCGACGAGGAATGCCGCGTTGAGCGGGTGGGTGATGACGCTGCACGCGGTCACCGCCCACAGGAGCGCCGCTTGAGCGAGCCCGAACGTCGGTCGTTTCAACAGCTGCAGGGTGGCCGTCCAGGCGATGAACGATAGCGACAGCACCAGGGCGGCGGGGTAGTAATTGCCGTGAAGCTGCGACCGCAGACCATAGAAGCCGGTCCAGTTGAGCGGCGGCAAACCCCAGCCGCAGGTCAACGTGACGAGCAGGACTGCGGGGGCCCAGCGATGCGCGAAATAGGTGCGCGCGAATCCGTGGACCCCGAACACGAAGAGTAAGGAGACGAGCATCGCGCCGCAGGCCATTGCGGTGTCGAGATCGATCCGGCCGAACCGTGCAAGATAGGCGATCGCGAACGACCATGGGGTGAATTGCCGCGAGGATGCTCCCTCGCCGTAGATCGGATCCAGCACATGCGTGCCATGGCGTACGATCTCGTCGATGATCGCGCGATGTTCCCAATAGTCGGTATAATAGAGCAACGTGGTCGGGCGCGAGACGAAGAACGCCACCGCGCCGAGCAGAAGATACAGGATCGCCACGGCCATGAACGTACCGCCCGGCGTGGCGTGCGTGCGCAGCAGCGCTGTGATCCCCTGGCGCAGCGACGTGCGCGGTACGGTCGGCACCGCGCCCGACATGCGCGTGAAACGCAGCGTCGCGGTGTGTGTCTCGGTGCTGCTCATGATCGGGATCCGTGGGGGCAGGGGCGTGCATGCACTCGCGTGAGCGAGGCGCGGCCGGCAGGGGGTGGGGTGAGATCGGCGTGACGGGCGAGCCACAAGGGCAGCGGATCCGCCCCGCCATTGGCGGGCTGGGCGAACAGCGAGACGGTCGGATGGGCGCACAGGAAGGTGCGGGCGTCGGCGATCCCGAGCGCGGGGTCGATCGCCGCCCAGCGCAGCACCTGGTTTCGGTTGGTCGGGTCGGGCGACTTTGCTCCGGGCGTATCGAGGAAGACGATCCGCCGGCCGGGAAAGGCCTCGCGCAGTTCGAGGAAGCGCAGCCCGCTGCCCGTGACGATCGGATCGGCCGTCGGTGCGGCGGCGACGGTCGAGAGTGCGTCGAGTCGGTCCGTCTTGCCGATCTCGCCGCGATCGCGCCACGGCGCCATCACGATCAGCAGCAGCAGGATCGCCACCGAGGCGAGATCCGCATGTCGCCCGAGGGTGCGGACGAAGATCCCGAACAGCATGGCGATGCCGATCATGCCGGAAAGGGCATAGCGTTCGGCATAACTGTGGCTGACGAGCGATGCGAAGAGGAACACGCCGAGCGGGATCGCCGCGACCAGCACTGCGGTGCGTTCAAGCGGGATGGCGTCATGCGGGCGGACCAACCGTGCGGCGAGCAACGCGGACAGCGGCACGACCAGCCAGCCGAGCAGCATCGTATAGGTGTCGACCAGTGCCGCGAGCGTCGGCCGGGCGTAATAATCGGGTGCGGTGACATCGACCGCGCTAAACATGCGTGCGGCGTGCAGGATCGGCCAGTATAGCAGGATCGACCCTGCCGCGATCGCGATCGCGATTAGCAACCGGGCATCGGGTTTGCGTCGTTCGCTGGACGCCTTGAACAGTTCGACCAGCGCCAGCGCGCCGGCCAGCAGCAGGGCGTAGAAATGCAGCCCGATCGCCAGCGCCAGCAGCATGCCGATCGCGACGATCCGACGGTTCGAGGCGCGGCCGGGCCGGTCGTGCAGCATCAGCGCACCGGCGAAGGCCGCGGTGACCAGCGCATAGGGGCGAACTTGGACGGCATAGCCGAACAGCCCGCTCGACAGCATCACGCCCGCCGCCAGCGCGGCCGGCGCGGTCCCGGCATGGCGCCGCACGATCGCTCCCGTCGCCAGCGCCGCGACGTAGATCGCCGCGATCGAGACCGCACGCAGGCCGAGCGCGTCGGTGATGCCCGCGCGGTACACAGCGTGGACCAGCAGGTCGCCCAGCGGCGGGGTGAATTCGGCGCCGCGCACGAGGGCGGACCAGATCGCGGCGGCATCCGCCAAGCGCGCGGTGCGGAGCGTCAGGATCTCGTCCATCCAGAACGGCGCGTGGGCGGCGAGCGTCGTGGCCTGGCGGAAATAGACTGCGCTGATCGCGACGAAGGCGAGCACCGCCGCCCGGTCCAGCGTGAGCATGGCACCACCGGAGCGGGGGCGGACCGCGGTGTCAGCCGGCATCGGCGATGCCTGACGTCAAGGCGATACGGCTGGCCAGCAATCGCCCGATGCGGTCGGCATTGGCCATGATCGTCAGCGTCGGGTGGCGTGCCGACAGCCTGGGCAGCGCCGCGCCATCGGCGACGAACACGCCCGGGGCGCCGACGACCTGCCCCTCGGCATCCGTCGCCGCCGGGCCGGTGCCGCGCATCGGCAGCGTACCGGTTGGGTGCGCGTCGGCCCCCGGCATCAGCATCTGGCGCGATCCCGGGATCGCCCAGGCGCCGCGCTGGCGGACATGTCGTGCCAGCCGGTCGAACGTCGTGCCGAGCAGGCGCTGTGCCTCGCCCGTCTGGTGGCCGGTGATGCGGATGCGCCCCGCCGCGCCGTCTTCCTCGACGACGAGATGATTGTCGCTGAACCGCCCCGGCAGATAGGCGGTGGCGAGGACCAAAGCCGGCGACAGCGCGCGCGCCGCACGCAGCGCGACCGGGCGGGTGAACGGCATGCGATCCGCCACCGGTGCCAGCGGCAACGTGTCCGCGCCGTAGAATACGCCCGCCGCCATGACGTCGCTTCCGGCTTCGAGCGTGTAGAACAACTGTCCCAGCCCGAACGCACGATCGGGAAGCGACCGCCCGATCAGCCGGGGAACGACGAAGCCGATCCCGCCGACCGGATTGCTTTCCAGCCGCACCCTTACGCCGGTCAGCCCGATGCGGCGCAACGCGAGGCTGGTCGTCGCGAGCGTGCCGGCGGCGAGCACGACGGTCGGCGCCCGGAAGCGTACGGCCTCACGGCCGATCCGCGCCTCAACCAATTGTTCGCCGGCGTGCGTCGACAGGCGCTGGACGAAGACGTTGCCGCGATAGGCGAAGTTGGGAAAGCGGCGCAGCGCGGGAAGCTCCAGCGCGCTGTGATAGATGCTGCCGCGACTGCAGCCCTGCAGGCACAGGCCGCAGGCGGAACAGCCGCGCCGGCCCTCGCGGTCCTCGGCCAGCACCGCGTTCGGCGCAGTGATCATCTCAAAGCCCGACGTCGCGATCCTGCGTCGGTGACGGCCGGCCAGATGCGCGACCGGCGGCGCGAGTGCGGACAGGTCGGCGGAGGCGATATCCTCGCCGCCGCTGGTGCCGATGCGGCGCGCGACGCGATCATAGCTTGCGCGCATCGCGGCGACCCCGCCGGGGAAGGCGGCGAGATCGGCATCGTCGTAACGCGTCGCGAGCGCACCCCAGATGCGCGACAAGCCGCCGGCGGCATGTGCGCCGAGCGCCATGAAATCGTCCGCAACGATGCCCGCCGACTCGCCGAACCCGGCCAAAGCCCGGCGCGCGAGCAATGTGGCGAACTTCGGCGAGACATCGCTTCCGGCGATCGGGCCGGTGGCGCCGAGTTCGGTCCGCCAGCGCAGCGCATCGGTGCGCAGCGCAGTCAGGTCCGGCTGCGGCGGAGAGGGCAGGTCGCCCCCCGCCGCATCCAGCATGAGCACGTTCACGCCCGCTTCGAGCAAGGGCCAGGCCGCGCTGACGCCGGCCGGGCCGCTGCCGACGATGATCACGTCGGCGTCGCGCAGGACCCGGTTCATCGCGCGAGGCTGGCGATCAGGCGACTGGGCAACAGCAGCAGCTCGAACGCCCCGTCGAAGGCCAGGCGGAGAATGCGCGCCGGGCGCGATCCGCTTCCGAGCATCTGCTCGCCCGGGGCGCTGGCCTCGGCGATCCGCGCTGCGATGCGCAGGCGTTTGCCGAGTGGCGTGGCGCCGCCCAGCGGTTCGCGCCAGCGCAGCCCCCAATGCGGACGGACGATCGCGCCCTCGGGTACGGCGCGGGCATAGCGCCGCAGAAGGGCGGATGTCGGCCGGATGCCGGCATGGCCCAGGAAGGCGTCCGCTTCCGACAGCAAGGCGCGGCGCCCGGCGATTTCGCGGGGCAGGCGTAGCCGGAGCGGTTCGACATCGAGCCCGAGCCGGGCGAGATCGAGTGCGGAGTCGATCGGTTCGGTCCCGGCGAGGCCGAGCACGCGTTCGCGGTCGATCGTCGGGATCAACGGCAGTCGCGCACTCACCGCGCAGGCGAGCAAGGCGAACCGCAACGGGATCGGCAGGATCGGCAGCCGTTTGCCATTGAACGCCACGGAGAGCGCGCGCAACACATCGCCGAACGGCACCTGGTCGGGACCGGCCAGCGCCAGCACGCCGCCGGCGCGACGATCGGCGGCGGCGAGCATGCCGCGGACGACCTCGTCGAGATGGATCGGCTGGACGGTGCGGCCGGGCTCGATCATCGGCAGCGCGGGCAGCCGTGCGAGCTGGCACAGCAATCCGTACATCGCCGCACGGGGGCCACCATAGACCAGTCCGACGCGCAGGCATGTCGCACCGGCAAGACGCTGTTCGGTCGCCCATTTCATCTGGCCATACCGGTTGAGCGCGTCCTGCCGCGCCGATTGCGACGAGACGAAGATGCGCGTGGCGATGCCCGCGTCGGCCGCGCTGGCGAACAGACGGGCGCTGCCCGCGACGTTGCCGTCTTCGCCCGCCGCCCAATCGTGCGCGAGGTGGATCAAAGCGGTACCGCTCGTACGATCGAGCGTGTCGGGAAGGGGATCGCCGAGAACCCAGCGGGCGTGGCGCGTACCGGGCGGTCCCGCTCGACGCCCGAGCACCGTCACGGCGCGGCCCTGCGCCAAGGCCGTCTCGATCAGGCGTGCGCCGATATACCCCGTACCCCCGGTCACGATGATATGATCTGCCGTCACCCGATCTTCCTGTCCCCAAGCCGCGTCACAGCTAGAGGCGGATGGTTAACGGAAGACTAAAGATGGGCGGCCGACGGCATCGTGAAGAAACTGCAGCAGATCCGGCACAATGCTTTCAGGCGGAATGTGACCCGCCGTTGGGCGGAGCGGCTTGCTCGATGGCGTTCGTGTTTTGCCGGTGTCGATCTGCCAACGGCGTGTTGCGCTATTTGCGATACGGGACCACGCTAGGCTGAATGCAACAGCCGAAGTCCCGTTCCGCCCGTGCGCACGCACTTGCCGGCTTAACGGTTGCGATTGCGCTGCCAGCACTGGCTACGTTTCGGGTGGGCTTCACTGATACCACGGCGGCGATCGCTCTTGCCCTGACACCTTGGTTGACGCTCCTGTGGGTCGTTGGTGTCGAAAGAAAGCCATTGAGCAGCATCGGCCTCCGGCGACCCCGCTGGTCGCTTCTTCCCCTCGGATTGGCCGGGATCGCAATCAACGTGACGATCACTGCCGGGATCACGGCGATAGGCGCCAAATTCGGCCTTCACGAAACTCAATCCGCTTTGATGGACCGTCTTCTACAAGGATCGGGACTGATCCTCGTCCTATTGGCAACGAACGGTGCCCTGCTCACAGAGATATCGTTCAGAGCATTCGCTTTGGAACGGTTTTCTGCCGACGCAAAGTTAGCGGCATTCCTTCAGATCCTGCTGACGACCACCATATTCGTTGGCGGACGCGGATGGGCTCACGGCCTGGTCTGGCTGGTAGATGACCTCGTGTTCACCGCTTACTATCTGCGTACGCGCAACACGGCAGTTTGCATCATTGCACATGCGATCCCAAACCTGTTCGCTTCATCGATGGTCGCGCTCGGCCTAGCATCGTAGGACTAGGCTACTGAGCGGCAGGGGCCGCCGGACACCTTCTGGCAGCGGTAGATGGCACGCTACGGGGCGCGGCGGCTAATCCGACAAAGATGGCGGAACGGGAAACGGGTCAAATGATACGATCACAACGCGTGAGACGTGCCGGCCCCACCGGCGAGATGAAGTTCGCCCAAATCGCGTTATGGTGCTCGATGACCTTCTGCGCGGAGAGGTAGGGCCGATCGCCGGTCGTATGGCCGTCCTCGGGGACGATCGTCGTGTAGCCGCGCCCCAGTGCGCTGCGGATGGTGGTATCGACGCAGAAGTCTGTCGCGCATCCGGTAACGACCAGTTCGCCGACCGCTAACTCGGCAAGGACGTCCGCGAGGCGAATTCCCAGGAACGCGTCGCAACATGCCTTGGTGATGATCGTATCTGACGCCTCCACGGCAAGGGCTTGATGGATAGCGTGACCGGGCTGCGAGGGATGAAGGTCATCGCCATCTGGCCCGCAATGCTGGATGAAGATGACGGGTGCACCCCTCGCCCGCAGGCGAGCCGCCAGATCATTCAGCCGCGCAAGCAAGCCCGCGGCGTCATGACGCGGGCCAGCAAGAAGCCCTTGCTGCATGTCCACCACCAACAAAGCTTGTTTGCCCATATCGATCGGTCCCTGGTGTCTGTGCTGTAGCATCAACGGGCGCTTCTCGCACAGGAAGCGGATGCAGGGTGGAATTTACCGCTGACAGTGGCGTACCACTCAGCGCTGATATCTACAGCCCCCCGGCGCTTCATCGTGAGAATCCGTTAACCAGCGTGCGGTAGGTTCGCGGCATGACGGCGATGATACACAGGCAGATCGACGCGATCTGG
>Ga0160428_1000642_pt1 | contig 35374 bp, 32 predicted proteins | sample SolpanmetagenomM_FD_108198 | JGI IMG/M metagenome (GOLD analysis project Ga0160428, IMG submission 108198) | Solar panel surface microbial communities from Lawrence Berkeley National Laboratory, California, USA - M | ecosystem: Engineered > Built environment > Solar panel > Unclassified ... | reverse complement strand
GCCTCCAGCCGTGCGGCGTGTCGCAGGGCCTCCGCGATCGTCCGCCCCGCCACGAACTGCTCGCCCATCATCCGCATGGCGAGATCGACGCCGCCGCGGATCACCGGCTCGCCGCCGCGGGCGATCAGCCGGGTGAGCGCGGCCGACAATCCAGCCTCGTCCCGGGTCGCCGTCAGCCTGCCGGTGACGACCAGGCCCCAGGTCGCCGCGTTGACGAAGGGGGACGGGCTGTGACCGAGATGGGCGCGCCAATCGCCACCCGCGATCTTGTCGCGGATCAGCGCGTCCCGCGTCGCGGCGTCGGGGATGCGCAGCAGCGCCTCGGCGAGGCACATCAGCGCCACGCCCTCCTGGCTTGAGAGGGTGTATTCGTGGATCACGCCCTCGACGCCGCCGCGCGGCCGGCGTCGCCGCAGGGTCTCGATGAGTTGCCGCGCGTGGCCGGCGACGCGCTCCGCGCCCGCGGGGGTCAGCCGCGCGAGGTCGAGGAGCGCAGCGACGCAGTCCGGCTCGGCGCGGCGGCAGGCCGCGACGACGGCGGCACGCAGGGGCGGCAGGTCGGTCAGCGCGGCCGAGAAGGCAGCGAACGGATCGGTCGCATCGTCGCGGGCGCGGGATGCATGCATGGATCGCTCCCCCAAAACGGGACAACGTTCAGCCCGCCGTCTCGGCTGCAGGATACGCTGTCGGTGACGGCGATTCGGCCGGCTGCCGCAGCCGTTCCGGAACCACCCTCGCAGCGGCGCGCGTTTCCACCCGGCGCGGTCTGGCCGCCGGGATCACCGCCGGATCGGCGCGAGCCCGGACGGCCGGCGCCCGATAGGGCTTCGACGCGTCCACGCCCGATACCCGGGCGGCCGAAGCCTCGCGCGGCACGCGTTGACACCCGCGCCACCGGTGCCAGAACCCCCGGATGACCGCGATCCTGATCTACGGCGCCACCGGCTATACCGGGCAGCTTCTGGCCGCTCATGCCGTCGGACAGGGCCTGACCCCAATCCTGGCCGGGCGCGATCCGGACACGCTGCGGCCCCTCGCGGCCCGGCTCGGCCTGGAGATGCGGGTCGCGCGGCTCGACGATGGCGCAGGCCTGCGCGCCGCGTTCACCGGGGTGGCGGTGGTGATCCACGCGGCCGGCCCCTTCTCGAAGACGGCGCGGCCGATGGCGGACGCCTGCCTGGCCGCGGGCGTGCATTACGTCGACATCACCGGCGAGATCTCCGTGCTGGAGGCCCTGGCGAGGCAGGATGCGGCGGCGAAGGCGGCCGGCATCGTCCTCCTGCCCGCGGCCGGCTTCGACGTGGTGCCGAGCGACTGCCTCGCCGCCCACGTCGCCGGGCGGCTGCCCGGCGCGACGCACCTGCGCATCTCCATCGGGGGATTCGGCGGATTCAGCCGCGGTACGGCGCGCACCATGGTGGAGGGCATCGCCTGGGGCACGCGGGTGCGCCGGGACGGACGCATCGTCGAATTGCCGAGTCCGCCCCGCGCGACCGCCGATTTCGGCACCGGCCCGCGACGCACCGTGGGCCTCGGCTGGGGGGACGTGTCGAGCGCGTGGTACTCGACGCGCGTCCCCAACATCGAGGTCTACTTCGAGGCCTTCCCCGCCATGGCGGCCGCCGCAGGCCTGCCGGCCGGCCTCCGAAGGATCATCGCCGGCGGAACCGCCCAGCGCCTGATCAACCGGGGCATCGACCGGCTGCCCGCCGGCCCGTCCGCGGCCGCGCGAGAGAGGGCGCGCAGCACCTTCCTGGCGGAAGCCTGGGACGGCGCCGGCCGCCGGGTGGCGAGCCGCATGGTGACTGCCGAGGGTTACACGCTGACGGTCTGGACGGCCCTCGAGACCGCCCGGCGCGTCGCCGCGGGGGACGTGGTCCCGGGCTTCCACACTCCGGTCACCGCCTTCGGCCCGGACTTCATCCTGGGCTTCCCGCACGTGGCGCGGACGGATCTGTGAGGGGTGCGTCCGCTGTCGTAATCCCGGCGCCGCGCGGCCGAGGCTGGCATTCGAGCCCGCCGCCCGCGCCCCGGAGACGGAGCACGCGCGGGGAAGGGCGCCGCGGGCCGATCACACGGTGGCGCCGATCTGCCAGGGGGCGAATTCCGAGGAGCCGAAATCGAACTGCTCGCTCTTCGTCCGCTCCCCGCCCGCGACCTGCAGAATCCGCGCGAAGATCCGCCGTCCGGCCTCCTCGACAGTCTCCTCGCCGTCGAGGATCGTGCCGCAATTGATATCCATGTCCTCATCAAGCCGTCGATACATCGCCGAGTTGGTGGCGATCTTGATCGACGGGGTCGGCTTGCAGCCGAACACGCTGCCGCGGCCCGTGGTGAAGCAGACGAGGTTCGCGCCGCCGGCCACCTGCCCGGTCGCCGAAACCGGATCGTAGCCGGGCGTGTCCATGAAGACGAAGCCCTTGGCGGTGACGGGATCGGCGTAGCGCAGCACGTCCACGAGGTTGGTGCTGCCGGCCTTTGCCATGGCGCCGAGCGACTTCTCCAGGATCGTGGTCAGGCCGCCGGCCTTGTTGCCCGGCGACGGGTTGGCGTCGATCTCGGAGCCTTCCTTCCGGGTGTACTCCTCCCACCAGTGCATCAGGTCGACGAGCTTCTGGCCGACAGCCGGACTCACGGCCCGGCGGGTGAACAGGTGCTCGGCGCCGTAGGTCTCGGTGGTCTCCGACAGGATGACGGTACCGCCGTTCTGCACGACGAGGTCGCTGGCGATCCCCAGCGCCGGGTTGGCCGAAACGCCCGAGTAGCCGTCGGAGCCGCCGCACTGCAGGGCGACGATCAGCTCGCTCGCGGGCACCGGTTCCCGATGGACGACATTGGCCTCGTCCAGGATGCCCTTCACGAACTCGATCCCGGCCTCCACGGTCTTGCGCGTCCCGCCGAGGCTCTGGATGTTCATGCTCCGGATCCGGTCCGCCAGCCCCTGCTCCTGCAGGAAGGCGCCGATCTGGTTCACCTCGCAGCCGAGCCCGATCATGACGATGTGCGAGAAGTTCACGTGCCGGGCGTAGCCCGCGAGCGTCCGGCGCAGCAGCCGGAGGGGCTCACCCATGGCCATGCCGCAACCCGTCTTGTGGGTCAGCGCCACCACGCCGTCGACGTTCGGATAGGCGGCGAGCGGGTCGAGACCAAGAATCGGATGGCGCCGGAACGCGTCGGCGATCAGGTCGGCGACGTGCGCGCTGCAATTCACCGATGTGAGGATGCCGACGTAGTTGCGCGTCGCGACCCGCCCGTCGGGACGGCGAATGCCCTGAAACGTCGCTGCCGGCGTGACGAGTCGGGTCGGCCGCGCGTCGATCCCGAAGGCGTAGTCGCGCGCGAATTCGCCCATGCCGAGATTGTGGACGTGGACGTGCTGCCCGGCGCCGATATCGTGCTTGGCGAAGCCGATGATCTGGCCGTACTTGGTCACCGGCTCGCCGCTGCGGTGCGGACGCACCGCGACCTTGTGGCCGGCCGGGATCCGCTCGGCCGCCATCACGCCGGCCCTCACCGACGTGCCGGGCTCGATGGCGCCGCGGGCCACGACGACGCCGTCTTCGGGCCGCAGGGCGATGACGGGGTAGCTAGACATCGAGTTCTCCTTGCGATCCGTGAGCGCGGTGCCGCTCGCGATCCGAACGATGACGGCGCCGGGGCATGGAACCGGGCGGCCTCCGCTCAGGTGCGGTAGCTGTCGCCATCGAGCCCGTGCGGCCGGCCCGCTGCCAGCAGCGTCTCCCAGACGGGCTCGGGCAGCGGTACGCCCTCGGCGAGGCGCTCCGCCCGCATGCGGCGCTCCGGCTCGCCGGGCAGCAGAACCTCGGCGCCCGGCATCGGCCGGGCACCCTTGAAGAACTCGAGGTAGGTCCGCGCCTCCGCCGCCAGGACGTCCTCAGTGCCGAGGGCCTCCGGCCGCACGTAGACCGACAGCATGCCGTTGCAGATTCGCCGCTGGCCGGGGCCGGCCGTGCCGGAGCCGGTGAGTGCACCGGCCAGAAGCTCGCACATCAGCGCGAGACCCGAGCCCTTGTGCTCGCCGAAGGCCCGGATCGCGCCCGTACCGCGCTGATTGTCGCGTTCCACGCCCTCGAGGGGGCCGAACAGGGTCGCCGGATCCGCGCTGAGCCGGCCATCGGGCTCGATCAACGCACCCTCCGGCAGGGGCTTGCCGCCCCGGGACGCCACCAGCACCTTGCCCTCGGCCACCGCCGAGGTCGCGAAGTCGAGGATGATCGGCTCCGCGCCGGGCACCGGGAAACCGGCGGCGAACGGCGCGGTGGAGAAGCGGCGCTCGACGGAGCCGAACGGTGCCACGAGCAGACTGCCCGCCACGTTGACGAAGTGAACCGAAACGAGGCCGGCTGCCGCCGCACGTTCGGCCCATTCGCCGATGCGGCCGAGATGCCCGGCATGCCGGAGCGCCACGACGGCCACGCCGTTCTCTTTCGCCTTGGCGATGCCGAGATCCGTCGCGAAGGGGCCGGCGGTCTGTCCGAAGCCGTACTGCGCGTCGAGGAGCGCGAAGGACGGCGCATCGGTGACGATTTCGGGCGTGCGTCCCGCCTCGACCTCGCCGGTACGCAGCCACTCCACGTAGCGGGTGACCCGGACGACCCCGTGACTATCGTGACCGGTGAGGTTGGCGGCCACGAGGAAACGGCCGATCCGCTCGGCCTCCGCCTCGTCGCACCCCTCCCGCATGAAGATATCCCGCACATAGTCGGACAGCCGGTCGGCTGAGATCCGCATTCCGCGTCCTCCCTGGGCCGCGCCTCGCCGGGCGCGTGCGACCCAAGCCTAGCGCCCCGGGCGTCGGTGCGCGAGGACCGGGGGTGACGCCCGGCGGAAGCTGTCGTCTCTGGGCCGGTCCGGCGATCACGCGACGGATCCGTCCGGAGCCGGCGGGTTCCCGTAGGGGTAGAAGTCGGCGGCCCGCATATGGGCGTACGGCAATCGATCGAGCCGCGTGGTGCCCAGGAACGGCTCCGGCGGTTCGACCAGCAGGATGGTGCGCGCGTAGCCGCTGTCGTCGAAGCCGCGGCGGAAATGCACCCGCGACTTGATCGCCACCACGTCGTAATCGGCCGGGTCGAGGCCGAGACCCCACAACTCGGCGGGCTCGACCACCTGGGCGAGCTGCGGGCTGAGCACCAGGACGTTACCCGCCGCCAGCCGGACGCTGACCCAGTGGCCACCGCCGCCGCCGCTTCCCGCCACGCCGGGGCCGGCGCCGCGACCACGCGCAGCACGGTGCCGGTGACCCGGATGGCGTCCCCGGCGGACGGGTCGGCGCCGCCCCCGACCGCCGCGTCGAAGGGGTCGTCGGGTCCGGCGCCGCGGGCGACGAGGGCCGCGATCGTCTCCGCCGACGCGATGGTCGCCACGAGGCAGCGACCGAGCCCTTGCGCCAGGATTTCGCGCAGCAGCCACGTGGCCTGCCCGGACCGGTCGCTGTGATCGGCCAGGACGATCGGGGTCGCGCCATCGGCGACCGCCTCCCGGGCCAGCCGCACCCCGTCCGCGATGGTGTGGATCTCGGCCGCGGCCACCAAGGCCTTGCGGTTGCGCCACGCGAAGGCGGCGATGTCCTGCGCCGCCCGGGCGGCGAGGCCCGGATCGCCATTCGTCGTCGTCTGGACGGTCATGCCGCCGTCCGGTGCGTCACCCCATGGGAAACCGAAGAAGACGTTGACGAACAGGTCCGGCTCGCGGGCCTCCCACACGAGCGCCCGCTGAACGAGGTCGGACCACGGCGGTGCGCCGGTCCATTGCGCGACGGTGGGTGAGAGGATCGGGACCTTGAGAGTCCGATGCGCCGGCCGGTAGTCGCCGCGCACGGCCCGGATCAGCATGCGGGCGGCTCGCTGTCCCTGAAGATGGCCGTCGTAGTGAGGGAAGTACTTCACCGCGAAGGACATGTCGGCGTGATCGAGGAAGGCGGCATCCTCGTTGCCGTGGAGGTCGAAGGTCGCGGCGATCACCGCCTGCTGGCCGACGGCTTCGCGGACCTGCCGGGCGAGGTCGGCCTCCGGGCGGGGCACGCCGCGCACGGCCATCGCGCCGTGAAGCGCCATGTAGACGCCGTCGACGGGCCCCTGCTCCCGCAACTCCGCCAGCATGGCGTGGACGAAGTGTGCGTAGGCGTCCGCGGTGATCCAGCCCGAGGCGGTGCCGGTGCGCGGCCAGAGCGGAGACGCGATGCCCACGAGCTCGACGCCCCGATGCTCGCCCGCCACCTGCACGAATCCGCCCATATAGCCCTTCGGGTCGGTCGCGAGGAGATCCGGCCCGGAGGCCGGCGAGCCCGGATAGGTGAAGTCCTCGCGGGTCGTGTCGTTGGGCAGGAACGTCACGGTCTCGTGCGTGAACTGGAGCACGGCAAGGCGCATCGGCGGAACCCTCCTCTGGATTCTCGAACGGGCAATCAGGAGATCTCGCGCACCAGCTTGGCGATCAGGGCACGTCCGAAGGCCTCGAAGCTCGCCGCACTCATCACGAAGGCACCCGCCCCGCCGATCACCACGGTCCGGTAGTACGCTGCCAGTCCCCCTGCCGGGTTGGTGTGGTCTCTCAGGAAGCCCGGCATACCCTCGGGATCGGTGAGGATGACGATGCCGTTGATCGTGGCGCCCGCCGCCACCGCGGCCTCGCGGGCCGCAGCGATCGGACCGCCCGCGTTGCCGGTGCCGTCACCGGAGATGTCGATGACCCGGCGATCCCCCTGGAACGGCGCCCGCGCCAGCAGGGCCGTGGCGAAGCCGATGGCCGAACCGATGGCCGTGCGGCCGTAGAACGGACGCGGTGCGGCGGCCAGTCTGGCCGCGAACACGCCCGCGTCCACCCCGTTGGCGATGACCATCCAGTCGACCGCGATCCGCTGCTCCCCGGGACTGGCCCAATCGAACAGCGCGACGCCGATGCGCCCCTGCGGACCTTCCGCGATGGCACGCAGGACGCGCGGATCGCTGAACGCCTCGGCGTAGCCCCGGCGTTCGAGATCGAAGCGGGCCTCGGTGATGCTCAGGGACACGTCGGCCGCGAGAACCAGCAGGACGTCGACGGTCGGATCGGCGGCCCGCGCACGCCGGCCGGTCGGCGACAGGGCGGCGAGCATCCCGGAGACGAGCCCGGACAGGAGATGGCGCCGCCGCATGACCGGCCCTCGCTGAGGTTCGTCCCCGCGGGACGCGGGACGGCCGAGGATGCAACGAGCCGGCGCTCCCTGAAGTTCGGCCCGCAGGCGGCGCGTGCATCCGGCCGATCGGCCTCGCGCCCCTGGATTTCGGAAGGTTCCACGCGAGGCGCTCAGGACGGTGCCGCTTTCAGCCCCATCCAGCCGCGGCGGAGCGGCCCTAACTGCCCGGCCGATGGCGCAGCGAGCGCCGCTTCTTCACGAGCCCCAACCCATGCGGATTGTTCATCGAGTCGGACGTGCCGTCGAGCGTGCCGTCGTCACAGGCGTCGTTGGCGGCGCCGCGTTGGTCAGCGGCGCGATCGACGCGGCCATCGCGCTCGTCGGCCGTGCGTCCGAGCGCCTGGACGCGCGGCTGGCGGAGCTGGCCCGCGAATCGAACGCGCGCCGCGAGACGGAGGGCCGCCGGCCGATCGACCCGATCACCCTCACGTAGCCCGAATGGCCGGGAAACCGGACGCTAGAGTCCCGGTCCCTTGGCCGCTCCGAAGATGCGCCCGGGCCGGCCGTCAGCCGTGCCCTGGAGCAGCACGACCCAGCTATCCGCATCGCCGGTCTCCGTCTGGATCCCGGGCACGTCGAAGCGCAGGGCCTGTCCGGTCCAGGTCCCCAGGCGCTGCATGCCGCGCACCACGTTGACGTAGGTCGCCGTCCGTCCGCCATTCTCACCGGCCTGGATCGCGATCGACCGGCTGCGCAGGATCGGGATCAGCCAGACGTCGCCGCGCAGATCGCCCCGGGCCTCCGGCATCGCCCCGATCTCGACCAGGATCCGGTCGCCCCGCCGTTCGCTGCGCACGGGAACCGGCAGGCCGCCGTGCTGCGCAGCCTCTCGGAGGAGGCGATCGAGGGCGGACTTGTCCGACCCCACCGCGAAGCCGCTGCCGTCGACCACGATCTGCGGGGTGAAGACCTGGCGGGCACCGCGGCCGCGCGCGTAGGCGCGCTGACGGTCGGTGAGCGGGCGCGACGCCAGGGTGTCCTTCCAGCCGAGATAATCCCAGTAGGTCACCGGCAGGGTCAGGGCGATCACTCCGGGCTGCCGGGCGAGCTCCCGCAGCACCGGCTCGGCGGTGCGGCAGGCGCCGCATCCCTGGCTGGTGAACAATTCCACGACGGCGCGCACCGGTTCGGCCCGTGCCGCCGAACCGGTCAGGAAGCTCCAGAGCAGCAAGGCTGCGCAGAGCGCGCGGCGTTCCCGGAATCGGGCGCGGTGCCGGGGCGTCATCGCGCCATCAGAGCGTCTGGGACGCCGTCTGTGAAATCACGTTGGCTTGAGAGCTTTCCACCACGGGTTGAGATCCCGCGGACGGCGACCGGGGCTTGGGCAGCATGTCCGGGCGCCACCGGCGATGCATCCAGAGCCACTGGCCCGGGTTCTCGCGCACCCAGCCCTCGACGACGGTCGTCATGGCCTGCATGGCGCCGGTCACGTCGATGGTCCCATCGGCGGTCCGCGGCAGATCGAGCGGCGGCGTCAGGTCGAGCCGGAAACGGCCTTCCGGCAGGCGCACGACGCGGACCCCGTGAACGGGACATTCGTAGTGCCGGGCGAGCTTGGCGAGGAGCGGGTTGGCCAGGCAGGGGCGACCGAGGAACTCCACCACGACGCCGCGGGTGAAGTGCTGGTCGATCAACTGGCCGAGGTGGCCGCCGTTCTCCACCACGTCGCGCATGGCGAAGACGGCGCCCGGCTTCGACGCCGCGAGGCCGCCCATGGACCGTCGGCGGACCTCCTGCACGAGGCGTGCGGCCGCCGGGTTGTTGGGCGGCCGGAACACGGCCGTCGCGTCCAGCCCGAAGCGGGCCGCGCAGATCGCCGGAAGCTCCCAGTTCGCCAGATGGGCCGAGAAGATCAGCCCCGGCTGGCCGTCGTCGCGCAGGGCGACGAAGTGCTCGATGCCGGAAATGTCCGTCCGCAACGGCCCGGTGGCTTCGGGATCGTAGTCGAACAGGCTGTCGAGATGGGCGTATTCGGCGCCCGTCCGCCCGAGATTGTCCCAGGCTTCGAGGGCGATCTTCCGCCGCTCCGCCTCCGGCATGTCGGGGAAGGCGGCCCGCAGATTTGCCAGCGCGGTGCGGTGCGCGGGCAGGAGCGGCCCGATCGCGCGCAGGATCGCGGCGCCGAGTGCCGTGGACCGAGCCGGGCCCAGGGCACGCGCGAGCCAGACCAGCGCCCGGATCAGCGGGATCATGGCGAACCCCGCCAGGCGTGGATACGACCGTTTCAGGAGGAGGGCGAGACGCAGCACAATGGTTTCCCGGGTCAGTACGGGCGGCCCCCCGACGCACCCGCAAGGCGAAGCTTAAGCCATGTTTCCCGCGGCGCGAAATGTGCGCCGCAAAACGAGTCCCGTCCGAAGCGCCGGCCGCCTACAGGCTGACCAGGATCTTGCCGAAGACGCGGCGCGACTCGAGGCGCTCCAGTCCCTCTGCGAAATCGGCCAGCGGGTAGACGGTATCGACCACGGGCCGAATGCCGGCGGCCATCTTGTCGAGGGATTGGCCGATATTGGCGAGGGAGCAACCGAAGGAGCCGGTGATGCGGTATTGCTGCTGGAACAGCTGCATCAGGTTCATGGTCGCCGAGACGCCGGAGGTCGATCCGCAGGTGACGAGGCGACCGCCGCGCTTGAGGCACAGCAGGGAGCCGTTCCAGGTGTCGGCGCCGACATGCTCGAAGACCACGTCGACACCCTTGCGCTTCGTCAGCCGCCGCACCTCGCCCTCGAACCGTTCGGTGCGGTAGTTGATGACGTGGTCGGCGCCGAGTTCGGCGGCCTTGCGGCCTTTCTCGTCGTCGCCGACGGTGGCGTAGACGGTGCAGCCGATCGCCTTGGCCATGCGGATCGCCGCGGTGCCGATCCCGGAGCCGCCGGCATGGACCAGCACGCTCTCGCCGGGCTCCAGGCGGGCATTGTCGAACAGCATGTGCTGGACGGTCCCGAAGGCGATGCCCGCGCAGGCCGCATCGGTGGCGTGGACCCCCTCCGGCACCCTGACGACGAGGCGCGCCGGCAGCGTCACGAGTTCGCGGGCGAAGCCGTCGAGGTGAAAGCCCATTACGCCCGAGACGTCCTCGCAGAGGTTGTCGCGACCCTCGCGGCAGGCCCGGCACCGACCGCAGGTCATCGCCCCGTAAGGCACGACCGGATCACCGACGGCGAGGCCGGCAACGCCCTCCCCCGAGGTTTCGACGACGCCTGCGGCTTCCGCCCCCACGATGAGGGGTAACTTCCGCTTGGCGAAGGCCATGCCGCGGAAGCCCCAGACGTCGATGAAATTGAGGCCGACGGCGCGGATGCGGATCCGGATCTCGCCGGGGCCGGGTGCGGGCGGAGGCTCGATCTCCGTGAGGCGCAGGTCGCGGTCGCCGAACAGCTGGAGGGCTTGCATCGATGCTCCACTCAATCCGGTGCGAGGTACCGTCGCCGCGCCCAGCCCAGGACCCGGCCGGCCTTGACCCGGCACCAGGTCGTGCGGCTCGGCGTGTCGTTGGTGCATCCGAACACCAGGGCCCGGGAGCGGATCTCACCGATCTGCTCGGCCGCGGGGTCAGGTTCCGCGCGGATGCTCAAAGGCTCGCCGGGCGGCAGGCCCGAGATCCGGTAGCGCTCCGGCTCGGCCCGGACCTGCTCCGGGACGAGGAGCGCCGCGAGGCAGACGGCGGAAAGGGCGAGGCTGGCGCGCATCGGCGGGATCGTCGGGTTCGAGGGCATCGCCGTCAGGTCCGGTGCACGCCCATCATGGCGGTCAGGCCGCCGTCCACGGGCAGTACGGTTCCGGTAATGTAGGAGGCCCCCTCGCCCATCAGGAAGGCGGTGAGCGCGGCGACGTCCTCGGGGCGGGCAAACCGGCCGGCGGGAATCTGCCGCTCCATGCCGTCCCGGTGACCGGCGTAACGCGCCATCATGGCCGTGTCGACGAAGCCGGGCGCGATCACGTTGACGGTCACGCCGCGCTTGGCTGATTCCACCGCGAGCGTCCGGCAATAGGCGATCAGCGCGCCCTTCGTCGCCGCGTAGGCGGCATTGCCGGCATTGCCCCGCAGGGCCGCGACCGACCCGATCGCCACGATCCGGCCGGCGCGCGTCCGGACCATCTCGCGCACCAGCGCCTTGGCGAGACGGGTCAGCGAGAAGAAGTTGACCTGCATGGCCGCCTCGGCCCGCTCTTGGTCGAGCATGGCCGCGAGTGCGTCGCAGGGTTGTCCCGCGTTATGGATGAGGCCGTAATAGCCAGCCGCCTCCGCGACCTCGCAGAACCCGTCCAGGGCTACCTTGTCGGCGAGGTCGATCGGATGGGCCGCGAGGGTGCGCTCCGGATGCGCCGCGCGCAGGTCCACCAGCAGTGACTGCGCGGCCTCGGCCGACGCCCGGTAGGTGAAGTCGACATCGTATCCGGCGGCCACGAGGGTGCGGACGATCGCCGCACCGATTCCGGTGGCGCCCCCCGTGACGAGGATGCGGCGGGGCGACGAACCGGCGCTCACGCGGGCTCCGCGCCGAGGACCAGGCAGGTGTTCTGGCCGCCGAAGCCGAAGGAGTTCGACAGGACCGTCCGCACCGGAAGGTCGCGGGCGGTCTCCACCACGTCGAGGGCGATCGTCGGGTCCGGCACCCGATGGTTGATGGTCGGGGGGATGCGGCCGTGACGGATGGTCAGCAGCGACACAGCCGCCTCGATGGCGCCGGCGGCTGTCAGGGTATGGCCGATCATGGACTTGTTGGACGTCACCGGCAGGGCGGTCGTGCGGTCGCCGAACACGGCGGCCAGGCCGAGGGCCTCCATCTTGTCGTTCTCCGGCGTCGAGGTGCCATGGGCGTTGACGCTATCGATGGCGCCGGCTTGGAGGCCCGCATCCTCCAGGCTCGACCGGATCGCCGCGATGATCGGCGCCCCGTCCGGGCTGGATCGGGTGCGGTGGAAGCCGTCACCCTTCTCGCCGCATCCGAGGACGTATCCGAGGATCGTCGCCCCTCGGGCGGCGGCGGCGCCGGCATCTTCCAGGACCAGGGCAGCTGCCCCCTCGCCCATGACGAAGCCGTCCCGGTCCTTCGAGAACGGCTTCGACGCCGCCGCCGGGTCGTCGTTGCGGGTTGAGAGCGCCGAGAGCAGCGAGAAGCGGATCAGCGATTCCGGATTCACCGATCCGTCGGTGCCGATGCACAACGCCGCCGCGGTCTCTCCGCGTCGGATCGCCTCGACACCCAGCTGGATCGCGGTGGCCCCGGACGAGCAGGCCGTCGAGAGCGAGATCGGAGAGCCCTTGGTGCCGAAGCGATCGGCGATCCGATCCGCGACGGTGCCGAAGATGAAGAGGTCGTGCCACGAATCGAACCGGCGCGTCGCCGCCGCCCGGAGCAGTCCGGCATAATCGACCGGCCCGTCGCCGCCCGCGGCCTCGGCCAGGGCCTGCCGCTGCGGCCATTCCATCTCGACGGGGGGGACCGCGATGAACAGCGCGCCCGGGAAATCCCCGACGGCGCCGATCCTGGCCTGCGCGACGGCCTCCTCGGCGGCCACGGTGGCAAAGCGCTCCGACAGGAGCGGCGCGATCGTCGGCTCGGTGTCGAGGAAATCCACCGTCCCGGCAATGCGCGTGCGCAGTCCGTCCGTGGAGAACCGATCGATGACGTGGATGCCGGAGCGGCCCGCGATCATAGCCGCCCAGGTCTCGGCCTGTCCCTGCCCGAGGGAGGAAACGATGCCGAGGCCGGTCACCGCCACGAGGGGCCGGCCTTTGGCATCGCGATAGGATCGCGCGCTCATGGAGCGGTCCTTACGGGATTTTGGAGCGCCGTACACCTCCGGGGCCGTGCGCGGACCACGCGTTCCGCAAGCGATCCGGCGTCACGACGAGGCAGCATTCGTATCCGTTCCGTGCGGGGGGGGGCGTCGCGCAAGTTCCGTGACCTGATCCGTTCCGCACCGCCAGGCCCCGGCCCGGAAAGCGGAGCCGGATTCGAGGCTTGCCGAAGACCATCCGTAACGGCGGCGCGGCTCGAAGCGCGCGCCGCATCGCCAAAGATACGGCTCCGCTCGACGGAGACGGCTTGCGGTCCCTCCCTCAGCCGGCTCGCGAGTCCGACGCGTCCGCGACGGCTACGCTTCGGTCGGCGCGGGCGCGTTGGCGAGGCGCAGGACCGTCTGCAGCAGCACGTCGGCGCCGGCTGCGCAGTCGGCCTGCGTGGCCGATTCCGACTCGTTGTGGCTGATGCCGTCCTTGCAGGGCACGAAGATCATGGCTGCCGGCACCTTCGCGGCAAGATTGCAGGCATCGTGGCCGGCACCCGAGATGATCCGACGCCGGCTGTGCCCGAGGCTCTCGGCCGCCGCATCGATCGCCGCCACGATGGCGGGATCGAACGGCACCGGTTCCTTGCGCCAGATCCGCGTGAGCGCGATCTCCAGGCGGCGCCGGCCGGAAATGTCGGCGGCGGCGTCCCGGAGAGCCGACTCCATAGCGTCGAGGGTGGTGGCTCGCGGGTCGCGCACGTCGAGGGTGAAGGCGACCCGCCCCGGCACGACGTTGCGTGACGGCGCGAGGATCGCGGCTTCGCCGATCGTGGCGACCGCGGAGGGCGCGTGCGCGAGGGCGATCGTCTCGGCGGCCAGGGCGAATTCCGACAGGGCCAGCAGCGCGTCGCGGCGGCGCGGCATGGGTGTCGTGCCGGCATGGCTCTCGAAGCCCGTTATGACGCCGTCGAACCACATGATGCCCTGGCCGCCCTCGACCACGCCGATCGTCTTGCCCTCGGCTTCCAAGACCGGTCCCTGCTCGATGTGCAGTTCGACGAAGGCCCCGATAGCCTGCGCGCCCACGGCCTCGCTGCCGCGGTAGCCGATCGCGTCGAGGGCGTCCGCCACGGTGATGCCGGCGGCATCGCGCTTGGCCAGAATCTCGTCGGTGGTGAAGTCCCCGGCATAGGCGGCCGACGCCATCATGGCGGGGGCGAAGCGCGAGCCTTCCTCGTTGGTCCAGTTGACGACCAGAAGTGGCGCTTCGGTCTCGATGCCCGCGTCGTTCAGGCTGCGGATCACCTCCAGCCCGGCCAGCACGCCGAGGACACCGTCGAACTTGCCCCCGGTCGGCTGCGTGTCGAGGTGCGAGCCGAACGCGATCGGCTTGCGGCTCATGTCACGGCCGGGCCGCAGGGCGTATTGGGTGCCGAGCGCGTCGACCGTCACCGTGAGCCCCGCCGCCGCGCAGGCGTCCCGGAACCAGTCGCGCACGTGCCCATCTTCGGGCGAGAGCGTCAGCCGGTTGATGCCACCGGCGGGCGTGCCACCGAAGGCGGCGGTCTCCACGATGGTGGACCACAGCCGCGAGCCGTCGGATCGCAGGTTGTGGGTCTTGCTCAGGTTCATCTCGGCCATGCCGGTTCCTTTGACGGCGCGACGCCGTGGGACGGTTGGGCGGTCGCTGGATACCGCGGGTTGAAGAACACCGTCGGCAGTAGGACCGCCGATAGCAACGTTGATGCCGACGGGCTCGCGACGCCGGTCCGTCCCCGGTTCGTCACTCCAGGAGGCGCCGGATCGGATTGGCGCGCAGCAGCCCGACGCCATCCACCCCCAGCGCCGCGGCGATCGCGCCGAGCGCGCTGGCCTCGATGTTGCTGATCCCGTCCTGGTCCGCGACATCCGCGGCGATCAGGAAGACGTTCTCGCGCTGATGCGCCGGCCGCGTCGCGACCGCCGCAACGTGGCGCAGGTTCTCGGCCCGGCCCAGGCGGGTGCGCGCGCGGGCGATGCCCGCGTACAGCTCCGTCTCCAGCATCAGGGCATCGTAGCCCTTCATCAGCACCGGATCGGCGCGCAGCCCCTGCAGGGCCACGTCGAATTCCTGGCCGGCGACCTCGCCGTCGGCCACGATCACGTTGGACGCGGCCGAGACGGCCGCCAGCATGAGCGCCTTGTCGCCCGCGTAGGCCGTCACGGTGCGGCCGACATGGCCGAAGAGATCGCGCAGGAGGCTCATGCCGAGGGATCGAGACTGGCGGTGGGATGCGTGAGGGATAGCAGACGGGCGCGTCGAGGGAAGCGGGGCGGGCGCATACGGGGCGGGCGCAAGCGGGGGGCGATCCGGCGCGCGGCCCCCGCGATCACTGATCGATCCGCAACCGGTCGAACAACATCACGAATACGGGTGCTGCAATCAGACATTCTTCGGAAACGTGGCCGTGCGAACGCTTCCGACGACCGTGCCACTCAGCACGGCCGACGGAATGCGGGCTCTGCTTTCCCCCCTCGGCCGGATCCGTTTCCGTCGCTACGCCGTCGGACCGACGTTCGGGCGCCCCCCAGGCTCGAGCTTCGGACCGGCGGCGGTTTCCGCAGCCAAGTGGTCCACCACCGTCGACAGCGCGGCCCGCTCGCCGGCACCGGACCTGCGCGCGGCCGCGAAGGCTGCCATCTGCCGGTCGGCGCTCGTTCCATCGGCGACGATGCGTCGCGCGTGCGCGCACGTCTCGGCACAGTTCAGCGCCTCGGCATCCTCCGCGATGGTGGCGAGCAGATCCTCAAGACCTTCGGCCATCGGCACCGCGCAGGCGCGCGCCTCATCGATGAGCGTCGCCCTGATGCCGTCGCGCTCGGCCCGCCACAGGTTCTCCATCACGAAGCCTCGGGACGCCGCCGTCATCCCGCTGTTGAGCCCGCGATCCCGGACGACCCGGCGCACGAGGCATCGGAACAAGGCGGCGATGCAGACCGCGTCGTCGAGGCGCGTGCAGCTGTCGGCAACCCGCAATTCGAGGGTCGGATATTTCACGGAGGCGCGCAGATGCCACCAAAGATAGCTGGCATCCGTGATGGCACCCGCTTTGGTCATCACGTCGACGTAGCGGGCGTAGTCGGCCGCGTCGGCGAACAGCTCCGGAACGCCGGTCCGGGGCAGTTCGGCGTAGGCGCGCATCCGGTACCCGGCCATCCCGGTCTGCTGGCCCTGCCAGAAGGGCGAGGAGGTCGACAGGGCGAGCAGGATCGGCAGGAACGGCAGCAGCCGGCCCATCAGTCCGATCCGGGCTTCGGAATCGGGCACTTCCACGTGCACGTGGAGGCCGCAGACGAGGTTGCGTCGGCCGAGCATCCGGAGGTCGGCCATGATGCCGTGGTAGCGCGCCTTGTCGGTGGGGCGCTGATCGCGCCACCGGGCGGTCGGATGCGTGCCGGATGCGAAGATCAGGATTCCGCGTTCGGCCCCGATTTCGGCCAGGATGCAGCGCAGATGCGCGAGATGCGCCCGTGCGGCAGCGACGTCGTCGGTCGGCGGCGAGGCTATCTCAACCTGGCATTGCAGCTGCTCCCGTTCGGCCTCGTCAACGCGGGCCTTCACGGCCGCGTGGAAGGCGCGGAGCCGGGCGCGGGGCGTCCCCCGGGACCGGGCGTCGGCGAGGAAGAACTCCTCCTCGATCCCGAACCTGTAGGCGTGGGCCATCCGCGCTCCCTGTCCGACCGATCACGCGGATCTCCCGGCGAACGCCGCCGCCCCAGTCGGGTTCCGAAGGGGCGGTGGCGCAAAAAGCGTCAGCGCCAGAATGGCTTGACGTCGAGAAGCTCGGCCCGGGCCTCGGCGGCGGCCGTCAGCAGGTCCTGTACGCCGGGATCTTCGACGCCGGGCATCGGCGGACCCGAGAGGCTCTCGGTCATCGCCCGGGCCGTCTCAAGGTCGTTGAGGATGCCGAGATGGTCCTGCAGATCCGACAGGGCAGCGCCGAATTTGTCCTGACGCCGCCGCGCCTTCTTCTTCCGGTACAGGCCCGAGAAGAACTCCGCGCCGTAGCGAAGCTTCTTAGCGGCGATCCGGGCCCGGTGTCGGGTATGGGCGTCGAGGCGCTTGAGGCCGCGGCCGCGCTTCTTCAGCCGCAGCCGTGCCCGGTCAAGCACGCGGGCCGCGAAGGCGCGCCCGTCCTCGGCGGCGGCCGGTTGTGCTCTCCAGGCACCGACCTCGATCCAGCCGGCGAAGTCGATGATCAGGCCGCGCCACTGCGGGCTTTCCAGCGTCGCCAAGACCGCGTCGTAGGCGCGCTCGCGCTCCGCCTCGGCCCGCTCCCGCAGGCCGTCGAGACCGGGCTCATCCGGGCGCTCCTTGGCCAAGGACGGCAGGGTCTGGCCCAGGAACACGTCGAGGTTCCGAGCGTGACCGAAGGGTTCCGTGACGCGCTTGATCTCGTCGTTGAAGCCATCGGCGCGTTGATCGCCCTCAAGCATCGGTGCGAACAGCGAGAGCGCGGAACGCAGCCGGCGCAGCGCCACCCGGATCTGGTGCAGGGCCTCCGGCGGCCGCCCGCCGTCGAGGAACGCCGTTTCGTTCAGGCGCATGTGGCGGAGGCAGGCCAGCGCCACCCGGCGAAAGACCTCGCCGGCGCTGGCCTCCTCGGGCAGGTCCAAGGGCTCGGCCTTCACCACAGCCGGGCCGGAGCCGTCGACCAGCGCGAAGCCGACGGCACTCTTGGCGTTGACGCTCAGGCGCAGGGGGACGGTCTCGGCCAGCGATTGCGCCACCAGGAACAGGTCGGCCGGGTCGCCCGTCTGCAGCTCCAGCTCGATTCCGCAGAGCGGCGCATCGCCCACTGGGCTCTCGACGCGGCCCTCGTCCAGGGTGACCAGGATGCGCGATGCGCCCTGCTCCAGCGGAACCTCCCGGCGCATCACGATCGTGGAGAACAGGCGCTCCGGCGCCGCCTCGGCGTCGCGCAGGACAGGCTCCGCCGCCGTGCCGGCCCAGGCGGACGCTTCAGGCGTCTCGCCGCCAATCTCGGTCTCCCACTCGGCCCGGTCGAACAGCCCCACATCCCCGACACCGGCCTTCACGGTCTGGATGTGGCGGCCGGCCTTCGCGCGGACCCGCAGCGTCAGGCCCGCAGCTCTCAGGTCGCGGCCGGGCGTGTCGTAGTAGGTGGTCACGAGAAGGTCCGGCTCGGGAAAAGCGCTGCCCTGCAGCCGCGGATGGGACGCGAGCACCGTCAGGTCCGGACCCGAGCAATCGAGCTTCAGCTCGATCTCGCGGGGCTCCGAGCCGGCGTGACTATCGATGTCGCTCATGTTCTCCTCGTCGTGTCCCGCCTCGTCCAACGACGGGGGAGGTACGTCCGGTTGCATCGAACCATCCTGCGGCAGCGATCCGCCCGGAGCGTTCGACCTTCGATGTCGAGAGACATCGGACCTTTCCCCGCCGTCAAGCGGGCCGCGGCTGCATCCGAGCCTGCATCTGGTGCGTGACGATGCGATTCCGGCGCATGTTGCACTGCGTGAAAATCACGCTTTCCCAAATCGGTCGGGCGTGGCAAGAATAATTGTCCACAATTGATCTGCCGCGTCCGTCCCAGCCGCGACCGGCCGGCAGCGCCCGGCTCGACGCCGAGCCGACGTGGCCGATTCCTCCTATCTTAAAGTGGTGCGCCCGGTGTGGAGGGCGGCTTCGGAGATGGTCCGGTCGGTGACTGCCTTGAAGACACTTCTCGTCGGCGTGATCGGGCATGTCGATCATGGCAAGACCGCGCTGGTCCGCGCGCTGACCGGCGTCGAGACGGACAGGCTGAAGGAGGAGCGCGCCCGCGGGGTCTCCATCGTTCCGGGTTTCGCACTGCTGGCCGCCGGTGAGGGCGAGATCGACCTCGTCGATCTTCCGGGGCACGAGCGGTTCGTCCGCGCCATGATTTCCGGGGCCACCGGCATGCGGGCCGTGATGCTGGCGGTCGACGCGCACGAAGGCATCAAGCCCCAGACCGTCGAGCATCTCGAGATCGCGCGGCTCATCGGGGTGCGCCGCGGCGTCCTGGTCCTGACCAAGGCCGACTTGGCCACGCCCGAGGTCATCGCCGCGCGGGCCGCCGAGATCGCCGCCGCGGCGTCGAGGGCCGGGATTCAGGCGGGTCCGGTGATCGCCACCTCGACGGTGACGGGCGCCGGCCTGCCCGTGCTGGGCGCAGCCCTCGCCGGGCTGCTCGACGACGCGGAGGCCGGGACCGACGACGGCTTCCCCTACCTGCCGGTCGATCGCGTCTTCTCCCGCGCGGGCTTCGGCACCGTGGTAACCGGAACGCTGCGGCGCGGGGCACTGGCCGTCGGCGACCCGGTGGAGATCGTCCCCGGCGGCCGGACCGCCGTGGTGCGCGGCCTGCAGATCCACGGCCGCCCGGTGGAGCGCGCCGAGCCGGGTCGCCGCACCGCCGTCGCCCTGCGGGGTGTCGGCCTCGACGAGATCGGACGCGGTCAGGCGCTGTCGATGCCGGGTCTTCTCGCGCCGAGCCAGTGGGTCGACGTCGCCCTCGCGGCGGCGGCCAGCGCCGAGGAACCCCTGGCCGGCGGCACGGCCTGCCGCCTCCTGTTCGGCACCACCGAGGTCGCGGCGCGGCTGCGGCTGCTCGACCGCGACGCGCTGGAACCCGGGGCCGAGACCCAGGCGCAGCTGCACCTCGCCGAAGCCGTGGCGGTTCCCGCCCGGGAGCCGTTCGTCCTGCGGCTCGATTCGCCCTCCGTCACGGTGGCGGGCGGGCGGATCCTCGATCCGGCGAGCAGACGGCGCCGGCGGCGGGATCCGCGCGTCACGGCCGACCTCGCCGCCCTGGCGGCGGGGGGACCGGCCGTTGCGCTCGCCGTCCGCCTCGGGGAGGTTGGCGCGGTCGGCGCGACACTGCAGAATCTCACCCGCCTCGCCGGCACGGCGCCGGACCGCGTGCGGCGGCTGCTTGCCGAATCGGGCGCGCGGGAGATCGGCGACCGCTTCGTCGGGGCGGCGGCCTTCGAGGCTTTGCGCACCGCCGCGCTGTCGGCCCTCGCGCAGCACCACCGCGACCATCCGATGGAGCACGGGATCGCGGTCGAGCGCTTGACCCGCGCCCTGGCGCTCTCGGAGACGCTCGTCGCCACGGTCCTGCGCGACCTGGTGGCGTCCGGGACGGTGGCACAGGCCGGAAACCTGTGGCGGCGCGCCGATTTCGATCCGGCCCGCAACGAGAGCGAGGCCGCCCGCCGGCTGGAGCAGATGTTCCGCCGGGCCGGCCTGAACCCCCCCGATGAGTCCGAGGCGGTGGGGAGGGACGTGCGCCGACGCGAGGCGCTCACCTACCTCGTGGGTGCCGGAACGGTGATCCGCGCCATCGACCGGGTGCAGCGCCGCGCGGTGCTGTTCCACCGCGAGGCGGTGGCGAGCGCCCGCACGCGCCTGACCGAGGCGTTTCCCAACGCCGGGACGCCGGAGGCGGGCTTCCTCGCCCGCGAGGCCGGCGCGACGCTGGGCATCTCCCGTAAGTTCTCGATTCCACTTCTGGAGCACCTCGACGCCACCGGCTTCACCCGCCGGGCGGGAGACCGCCGGGTGATCGTCGAACTGGAGCCGGGCGCGGCTCAGAAACCCTGACCCGGCCAGTCGTCGAAGCCGGGCTCGTAGCAGGTGTAGCCGATCAGGCAGCGCGGGTTGTCCCGGGTCGGCCGGAAGGCGCGCTTGGCCACCTCCGTGGGTTCGCAGAACGATCGGTCTCGGACGAACCGATCGTAGGTCATGCCGCCGGTGCCCAGCACGATCGCGCCGCTGGCCTGGATCAGGCGCACCGTCTGCTGGCAGGTCATGGTCGTGCTCGACGGCCGGGTCTGCGCCGCGGCGGGCGCGGCCGTCAGGAGGAGCGCTGCAACGATCCGGCTCACCATCGGGTCCGCCTGTTCACCTCGTGAGACAGGCCGATAACCCGCCCAACGCCGCCTTCAGTTCCGCGATGGCGCCCGCCACCACGACGCTCCGCCCGGTGTCCGACCCGACCGCGGCCGGACACGTCACGATGCGCCGGCGGCAGCCGCCCCTCGGAAGCGGCGGCGGATGGGTCGGCCCATCGAGACGAACGAAGCCGGACACCTCGCCTCCGACCGCGATGAGGATGCGGACGGGGTTTCGCTGCGCTCAGGCGTCGGGTGGCACCCACAGGACGTTCCAGGCCGCGGCCCCCGTGGCGAAGGGGACGGCAGGGGACGGCTCCGGCGCGAGCGCCGCGTAGACCGGGAGGTGGCGCGCCGCACAGGCCGACCACCCGTGAGCCCTGAGGAGGTCCGGGGCGCGATTGCGCAAACGCGCCCGGCGCGCGGGTTCGAGGCTCGCCCGCATCGCCGCCGCGATGGCGCCGGTGTCTCCGGGATCCACCCAGAGGGCCGCGTCGGGCGGAAGGTATTCGCTGAATGGCGCTCGGGCCGGGACGACGACCGGTGTCCCGCACGCCACGGATTCCAGCACGCAGAGGCCGAAGCTCTCCGCAAGGGACGGCGAGACGAGCGTGTCCGCCAGCCTGTAGAGGCCCGGCATGTCCGCCTGCGCGATTGACCCCGTGCGGATCACCGGCCGGCCGGGTCCGACCTCGAGCCCCTCGCGTTCAAGCGCGGCGCAGCAGCGCGCGTGGTACCCGGCATGGTAGCCCGCTTGTCCGCCCGCTTGTCCGCCCGCTTGGTCGCCCGATGCGTCCGCGCCGGCCAACACGAGCTGCGCGTGCGGCATGTCCCGTCGGAGGATCGCGAAGGCCTCGATGATCGCGAGGGTGTTCTTGCGCGGCTCGAAACCGCCGACGCTGAGGAAGATAGGGCCCGAGCTCAGCCCGAGGCGCCGAGACAGCGCGGCCTCGCCTGAGTCGGGTTCGGGGTTGAAGGCGGCACCGTCGACGCCGTTGCCGACCACCTCCGCCGCCACGCCGTACTCGGCCGCGAGGTGGAGGGCTCCGATCTGGCTCAAGGTCAGCAGGCGTGCGGCGTCGATGATGGCCCGGTCCTGCCACCGCGCCAGCGTCGGGTCCGCGACCGTCGTGACACTGTGGACGGTGCGGACGAACCCTGGGATCAGCCGGCGCCGCGCGAGCGTGGCCAGGGCGTTGCCGCTGATACTGCACTGGGCGTGGAAGACATCGAAGTCGCAGGCGGCCGGTGTCGCGAAATGAGCGAGGTAGTCCGCGATCCGCGCGCCGGCCCGCGCGGACGCTGGTCCGGCGACCGGCTTGGCCGCCACCGAGACCACCGGACAGGCCGCGTTGCGGAAGAAGCCAGAGCCGGTCGGATCGGGCGCATGGACGACGGCCTCATGGCCCAGGGCGCAGAGGGCTTCCCCGAGGCTCAAGGCATGGACGCCGCCGCCGCGGGGCCCGGTCGCGTGCGTGAGGATCGCGATACGCAAGCTGTCGATCCCGGGTCGGCTCGCCGAGGCCCGCGGCACGCGCGGGTGACACCCGCGACGCCGGACCGCGCTCCCCGCCGCCCATCGGAGATCCGCCCGACGATGGACGCATTGATCGTGCCGATCCGGGAACGGACCGACGGGACCGAATTCCGGCCTGTTAATTTTGTGTTACGAATTCAGTTAGCTTTAAAGCGACGAGCGGAACCGCTCCTTCCCACGACGTGTGTCAAATTGTATCCGTCTCCTACGAGAGCCGGAGCCAACGGTCGCGTGTCCCAGTCGACGAACTCTGTGAGCACCGCCCATCCCATCCGCAGGGCGCTGCATCGTCTCGGTGTGATCTGCGGCCTGCTGGTACTGCCCACGGCGGTCCTCGCCTACGCGGACCTCCTGCCCGATTCCCTGGACCTGATCGGCATCGACTTCCGCGAGAGTCCGGATCTTCCGCACGTCGCGCGCCAGATCGCCATCGGTGCGCCCCTGAAGATCGTGGCTTTCGGGTCGTCCTCCACGGAGGGTGTCGGCGCGTCGAGCCCGGCGAACGCCTACCCGGCCCGCCTCCAGTCCGACCTGCGCAAGAAGCTGCGCGGGATGGACGTGGCGGTCATCAACCGCGGCATCGGCGGCGAGCACGTCGACGACATGCTGGTGCGCCTGGACCGCGACGTCATCGCGGCCGAGCCGCAGCTCGTCATCTGGCAGACCGGGAGCAACGATCCCCTGCGCGGCGTGTCGATCGACCATTTTCGCGACGCCACCGTCGCGGCGATCCGGCGGATTCGCGAGGCCGGCATCGACGTGGTGCTGATGGAGCCGCAATGGTGCCCGAAGCTCGAGGCCACGCCGGGCGCGTCGCGCTTCCTCGAAGCGGTGCGCAGCATCGGTGACGAGCTCGACGTTCCGGTCATCCGCCGCGCCGACCTGATGCACGGTTGGGTGCGCGAGGGGAAGCTGACCACGAAGCAGCTCTTCGCCGCCGACGGCCTGCACATGGCCGACCGGGGCTACGCGCTCCTGGCCGAGGCCGCGGCGCAGTCGATCCTGCAGGATGCCGGCCCGGTGCAGACCGCCGAGGCCGTCGCGGAGTAACGCGGCCCGCTCCGCCCACCCCCCGATGCACAGCGGAGGTGGATTCCGGCGGTGAAACTCCCCATCTCGGCGCCATCGAGAGCGGAGCCGACACTTGAGCCAGGACGCATTCAGGTACGACGACCGGGGCGCGGTGCCCCAGATGCACGCGACCACGATCCTGATGGTCCGCAAGGGCGGCCGGGTCGTGCTGGGCGGCGACGGTCAGGTCAGCCTCGGCCAGACGATCGTGAAGGGCAACGCCCGCAAGGTCCGCCGCCTCGCCAAGGGCGCTGTGATCGGCGGCTTCGCGGGCGCCACGGCCGACGCCTTCACCCTGTTCGAGCGGCTGGAAGCGAAGCTGGAGCAGTATCCCGGCCAGCTGACCCGGGCGTGCGTGGAACTTACCAAGGACTGGCGGACCGACCGCTACCTCCGCCGCCTGGAGGCCATGATGCTGGTCGCCGACCGCGACGTGAGCCTGCTCCTGTCGGGATCGGGGGACGTGCTCGAGCCCGAGAGCGGCGTCATGGCGATCGGCTCCGGCGGGAACTACGCCCTGGCGGCCGCGCGGGCCCTGGAGGACGGCGACCTCGACGCGGAGGCGATCGTCCGCCGTGCCATGACGATCGCGGCCGAGATCTGCGTCTACACGAACGGCAACCTCGTGATGGAATCGCTCGACGCCAGCTGAGGGCTCGCCGGCCGCGCGGGCGGCCGGACATTGAGCCGGCTTCGGCGCAGGGGGCGACCCGCCGGCCGGTCCGGATTCCCGGCCCTGCCCGCGGCGCCGCTGCGTCGACGGGGCCCTCGCCGGGGCCCGTCGCGCCACGCGCCACGCGACCGGGCACCGGATTCGTTGGCAGCCACCACTATTCGGGCCACCGACTTCGGTTAAGTGCCTATTGAAGATTTACCGTCATTTTGCATTCGGTCATGCCTGGACGGTAAAATTCTCATGAATATCGGCGGAAAAGTGCTGGGCTTCGTCGGCGCCTGCAGCCTGACGACGCTCGTGGTGGCCGGCCTCAGCGTGGCGACGCTGAAGAGCTTCGACCACGCCCTGGCCACGGTCGGGGACGCCTCGGCCCGGGCGCTCAACGCCGCGAACTTCAACCGCCTCGCGGTCGAGGTCACGATGGATTCGCGCGGCGTCTACGCCTCGGCCGACCGCGCCGAGGCGGCGAAATACGCCGCCGGGATCCGGAAGAGCCTGGCCGAGATGGACGCCCTGCGCGCCGCCTGGTCGCCCACCGTGACCGCCGCCGAGCGCCCCCTGTTCGACGCGATGGCGCACAATGCCGACGCGTTCCGGACCCTGCGCAGCGCGCTGGCCGATGCCGGTGAGACGGTCGGGCCGCGCGCGGCGGCGGATCTCGGCTTCAACGACGCCAACCGCAGCAACCGCAAGGTCTTCCAGAGCAGCATCGATGCGCTGGTGAACGCGGGCAGGACGGAGATGGCCACGGTGCAGTCCGAGTCGCGGGCGCTGGTCGAGACCCGCACGCTGCTTCTCCTCGGCCTCGCCCTGGCCGGCACGCTGATCTGCACCGCCCTCGGTCTCCTCGTGGGGCAGCGCCAGATCGCCCGGCCCCTGCGGGCGGTCGCGGACGCGATCCAGCGCCTGGCGCGGGGCGATCACACGCCGTCCGCCGTCAAGCCCGGCCGCGACGAGATCGGGGCCATCTGGGCCAGCATGGCGGTCCTCGGCGAGACCATGCGGGGCGCCGAGAGCGAGCGCGCCGAGCATCAGCGCACGGATGCCGAGGCCCGGTCCTTGAAGCGGGTCGAGATGAGCGGGCTCGCCGACCAGTTCCAGGGCAGCATCGGCAGCCTCGTCGATCACCTCGCCGGCGCCGCCGCCGGGCTGGAGCGGGCCGCCGCCGCGATGGCCGGCAACGCCGAGCATACCGGCGCCCAGTCGCAGGCCGTCACCCGTGCCGCCGAGACCACGTCGCACAACGTCGAGGCCGTGGCGGCCGCCACCGAGGAGCTGGCCGCCACCGCCAGCGAGATCGGCGTGCAGGTCACGCAGACCTCGACGGCCGCCCAGAGCGCCGTCGAGGCGGCCCGGCGCACCCGCAGCAGCGTGCAGACCCTGGCGCGCACCGCGGACGGGATCGGGCAGGTCGTCTCGCTGATCTCCACCATCGCGGGCCAGACCAATCTCCTGGCGCTCAACGCCACGATCGAGGCCGCCCGGGCCGGCGAGGCCGGCCGGGGCTTCGCGGTCGTCGCCACCGAGGTGAAGGACCTCGCCACGCAGACCGCGAAGGCCACCGAGGAGATCGGCGGCCAGATCGCCGCCATGCGCGCCGCGACTCACGAGGCGGTCGCCGCCATCGAGGAGATCGGCGGCACGATCGAGCAGGTCCACGGCATCGCCCTGGGGGTTGCCGCCGCCGTGGAGGAGCAGCAGCTCGCCACGCAGGAGATCGCCCGCAGCGTCTCCGAGGCGGCGAGCGGCACCCGGGCCGTGACCGACACGATGGCGGCGGTCCTCGGCGCTGCCCGGGAGACCGGCGCCAGCGCCGCCGAGGTCCTGAACGCCGCCGCCGACATCGCGCGCCGCTCGAACGGGCTGGGCGGCGAGGTCTCGGGCTTCGTGGCCCGGGTGCGCGCCGCCTGAGCGCCCGGTCTCAGGGCCTCGCGGTTCGGGCAACCGGACTGCGCGGCCCTCGGGTCGACGAGAACCGCATCGCGCGCCGGCCGGGTCAACGGGTCGAGGCTCGTCTGACGCCCGGCGGCGATGTTGCAATGCGGCGCGGCTGACCCTAGGGTCGGCGCATTCGCAAGGACCCGGTGAAAGCCCGGGTGGCTCTTCCGGCCGCCGATCCGCCGGACCACGCATCCGAGACGCCTTCCGGTCCGCCCCGCGCGGACCCGCCTCTCGTGCGGATTTTCCATGCAACGCAAACTCTCCGGACCCGCCGGGCTCCTCAGCTCGTGGACGTCCAACATCCGCGGCGACACCCTGTCGGGGATCGTCGTCGCCCTCGCGCTGATCCCCGAGGCCATCGGCTTCTCGGTGATCGCCGGGGTCGATCCCAAGGTCGGCCTCTACGCCTCCGTGGTGATCGCCTGCACCATCGCGTTCGCGGGCGGGCGGCCGGCCATGATCTCGGCTGCCACGGCCGCCACCGCGGTGGTGATGGTCGACCTCGTGCGCGCCCACGGCGTGCAGTACCTCTTCGCCGCCACGATCCTGATGGGCATCATCCAGATCCTGGCCGGTCTCCTCCGGCTCGGCCGGCTGATGCGGTTCGTCTCGCAATCGGTGATGACCGGCTTCGTCAACGCGCTGGCGATCCTGATCTTCCTGGCGCAGATGCCCGAACTCACCGGGGTCACGCCCGCCACCTACGGGCTGATCGCCCTCGGGCTCGCGATCATCTACGGGTTCCCGCGGATCACCCGCGCGGTACCCTCGCCGCTGGTGGCGATCGCGGTGCTCACCACGGTCACCGCCGTGTTCCACCTCGACGTGCGCACGGTGGCGCATCTCGGCGCCCTACCGTCGGCGCTGCCGAGCTTCGCCCTGCCGGACGTGCCCCTGACCCTCGACACCCTGCGGATCCTGCTGCCCTACGCGGCGACGCTGGCGGCGGTCGGCCTGCTGGAGAGCCTGCTCACCGCGCAGATCGTCGACGACTTGACCGACACCGGAAGCGACAAGAACCGCGAGTGCATGGGCCAGGGCGTCGCCAACATGGCCTCGGCGGTGTTCGGCGGCATGGGCGGCTGCGCGATGATCGGCCAGTCGGTGATCAACGTGTCGTCCGGCGCCCGCGGCCGGCTCTCGACCCTGGTGGCCGGGGCCTTCCTGCTGCTGCTGCTCGTGGCGCTCCAGGATCTGCTCGCCGTGGTGCCGGTGGCGGCGCTCACCGCCGTCATGATCATGGTCTCGGTGAACACGTTCTCCTGGCGCTCTCTGCTGCGCCTGCGGACCAACCCGCTGCCCTCCTCGGCGGTGATGCTGGCGACCGTGCTGGTGGTGGTGGCCACGAAGGACCTCGCCATCGGCGTGCTGGTGGGCGTGCTGCTCTCCGGCGTCTTCTTCGCCGGGAAGGTCTCGCGGCTGAACCGGATCACGTCCGATCTGTCGCCCGACGGCAGAACCCGCACGTACCGCGTCGTCGGGCAGGTGTTCTTCGCCTCGGCCGGCACCTTCTCGGAGGCGATCGACCTGCTGGAGCCGGTGGAGCGCCTCGTGATCGACGTCCATGCGGCGCATTTCTGGGACATCTCGGCCGTCGCGGCCCTCGACCGGGTGGTGATGAAGGCGCGGTCCCGCGGTCGCGATGTCGAGGTCGTGGGGCTGAACGCGGCGAGCACGACGCTGGTCGAGCGCTTCGGCCGGCACGACAAGGACGCCGCCGCGGCCCTTCCGTCGCCCCATTGACGGCCGCCAGTCCGGGACGATCCGGCGTGGCGTCTCAGGGTGAGTGGCGAGTTTGGATGCCGGGCCGCCTCCGTCGCTGCGGATCATCCTGAGGGCGGCGATACGCCCGCGCCCCTTGCGCGGCGCGGCGCGTGACCCCATTCCCGGCCCAGGCCCTTGCTCCGGGCCGGGGAACAGGGATGGCACAGCGGTGACGACATTCTCTCCGCGCGAGATCGTGTCCGAACTCGATCGCTTCATCGTCGGGCAGCATGACGCCAAGCGCGCCGTGGCGATCGCGCTCCGCAACCGCTGGCGCCGCCAGCAGCTCACCGGGCCGCTGCGCGAGGAGGTGGCGCCCAAGAACATCCTGATGATCGGGCCGACCGGGTGCGGCAAGACCGAGATCGCCCGGCGCCTCGCGCGCCTCGCCAACGCGCCGTTCCTGAAGATCGAGGCCACCAAGTTCACCGAGGTCGGCTACGTCGGCCGCGACGTGGAGCAGATCGTCCGCGACCTCGTCGAGGTGGCCATCGGCCTGACCCGGCAGCAGAAGCGCGAGGGCGTGAAGGCCAAGGCCGAGGCGGCGGCCGAGAACCGGATCCTCGACGCCCTGGTCGGGCCGACCGCGAGTCAGGCGACCCGCGACAGCTTCCGGCGCAAGCTCCGCAACAGCGAACTCGACGACAAGGAGGTCGAGTTGGAGCTGACCTCCAGCGCCCCTTCAGGCCTTCCCATGTTCGAGATCCCCGGGATGCCCGGCGCCTCCATGGGCGCGATCAATATCGGCGACATGCTCGGCAAGGCGCTGGGTGGCCAGCGCGGCAAGCCGCGCCGGGTCCTTGTGCGGGACGCCTACAAGCCCCTGATGGCCGAGGAATCCGACAAGCTCGTGGATGACGAGGCACTGATGCGCGAAGCGATCCGCGAGGTCGAGAACAACGGCATCGTGTTCCTCGACGAGATCGACAAGATCTGCGCCCGCGAGGGTCGCTCTTCCGGCGACGTGTCCCGCGAGGGCGTCCAGCGTGACCTGCTGCCCTTGATCGAGGGCACCACCGTCGCCACCAAGCACGGGCCGGTGAAGACCGACCATATCCTGTTCATCGCGTCGGGCGCCTTCCACGTCTCGAAGCCGGCCGACCTCCTGCCGGAGTTGCAGGGACGGCTGCCGATTCGCGTGGAGCTGCAACCGCTGACGGTCGACGACTTCAAGCAGATCCTCACCGCCACCGAGGCCAGCCTGATCAAGCAGACCGTGGCGTTGATGGAGACGGAGGGCGTGACCCTGACCTTCACCGACGACGCCGTGGATGCCCTCGCCCGCGTCGCCGTGGAGGTGAACTCCTCGGTGGAGAACATCGGCGCCCGCCGGCTCCAGACGGTGCTGGAGCGGGTGATCGACGAGATCTCCTTCACGGCCACCGACCGTTCCGGCGAGACCGTGCCGATCGACGCGGCCTACGTGCGGGAGCGGGTCGAGGATCTCGCGGCCAACGCGGATCTGAGCCGGTTCATCCTCTGACGATGGGGCGGCGCGCCGCCCGGCGGGGCGCCCCGTCGTCGAGGCCGCGTTTACCGGGCGCCGCCGGTGAGCCGGGATGCCATGACTGCCCCCGAAGGGCCCTACGCACGTCGGCGGTCAGGGATTCTCGGCTCCGCGACAGGGTTCCCATTTGACCGGGGGACGTGCGGGGCGCCGGCCCCCCAACGCCATCCCATCGGACCGCATTCCTGAAAGTACCGCGGCGTGGCAGGCAACAGGTTCGGCCTCGGCGATACCGTCCTCTCGGTGGCGGCCCTCGTCACCGGCATGGTGTCGCTGCAATGCGGCGCGACCTTCGCCAAGAGCCTGTTCCCGGCGGCCGGCGCCGCCGGGACCTCCGCGCTGCGCGTCGGCTTCTCGGCGCTGATCCTCATCGTGGTCTGGCGGCCGTGGCGGCGCAGCCTGCCGGCCCGCGAGGCGGGCTGGATCGCCCTGTACGGCACGGCCCTCGGGCTGATGAACCTGCTCTTCTACCTCGCCCTGGCGCGGCTGCCCCTCGGCCCCGCGGTGGCGATCGAGTTCGTCGGGCCGCTCGCGGTCGCACTGATCGCGTCGCGGCGCCGATCCGATTTCATGTGGATCGGCGTGGCCGTGGCGGGACTGACGCTGCTCCTGCCGATTGCAACCACGGAAGGGCTCGATCCGATCGGGATCCTGCTCGATCTCGGCGCAGCCCTGGCCTGGGCGCTCTACATCCTGTTCGGCCAGCGCGCCGGCCGGATGGATGGGGGTCAGGCGGTCTCCCTCGGCATGCTCACCGCCGCCGTGGTGGTGGCACCCTTCGGCGTGGCGGAGGCCGGACCGGCGCTGCTGGCGCCCGGCATCCTGGTCTCAGGCCTCGCGGTGGCGCTGATGTCCAGCGCCCTGCCCTACTCGCTCGAGATGGTCGCGCTCCGCCGGCTGGACCGGAAGAGTTTCGGCGTATTGATGAGCGTGGAACCGGCGGTGGCGGCCTGCGCCGGCCTGCTATTGCTGGGTGAGCGAATCAGCGCTGTCCAATGGCTCGCCATCGGCCTCGTGATCACGGCATCCGTGGGGATCACTGTGGGCTCGCGGCGGGCGGGGCCGGTGCCCTTGGAAGCCTGACGGCTGCTACTTGCCGGCCAGGACCCGCGAGGCGACGTTAATGTACTTGCGCCCCGCCTCCTGGGCGTGGAGCACGGCGTCGCCGAGCTTCTCCTCGTCCCGGACGCTGGCGAGCTTGATCAGCATCGGCAGGTTGATGCCGGCCACCACTTCCACCGACCCGCCGTTCATGCAGGAGAGCGCAAGATTCGAGGGCGTGCCACCGAACATGTCGGTCAGCACCACCACGCCCTCACCGGTGTTGACGCGACAGACTGCGGACATGATGTCCCGCCGCCGCAGCTCCATATCGTCCTCCGGCCCGATCGTGATCGTCTCGATCTGATCCTGCGGGCCGACTACGTGCTCCAGTGCGGCCTTGAATTCGGTCGCAAGCAGCCCGTGGGTGACGAGCACCATGCCAATCATGGACACGTGTTCCAACGTCCTGTGTGTGTCGCCATGTTGTGCATCGCACAGCCCCCCACAAGGCGAACGCGACTATTTTGCCCGGACATTCCTGCAATCATGCCACGGCTGCTTCCTGCGCGCCATGGGGTGATACCATTGTTGCGCGACTTGGGCTTCGTGTGCGGCTGCGAAGTCACGGCCGCTTCTGCCGCAGCGCCGCACGAATCAGGAGCGGCGCGAGGCCGGCGGCACGCACGCCGGCGTCCAGGACGAAGCGCGGTAGGGCGATCCCGAGCAGGTCCGCGTCGCCCGGCGCGTCCGGCATCCGCGGTGCCGCGTCGACGAGGTCGACGGCGAGGTGCAGGATCGCCCTGTCCTGCACCGCGACGCCGAGGCTGGCGACCGGCAGGATCCCCTGTCCCCGCACCTCGACGTGGCCGGCGAGCGCGGCGTGGGGACGGGCCACGAGCCGCCCCGCCTCCACCGCGCAGATCACGCGGTCGTCCGCCACGAAGGCGCCGTCCTGCGCGGCGGCGAGGAACAGGGCGAGGCTCGACTTGCCGGCGCCGGACGGCCCGCGGATCAGGACGCCCGCGCCGCCCACCACGCAGCAGGCCGCGTGGACCGTGATCATCAGGCGTTGAGCTGGCGCGGGGCGGCCGGCAGTCGGACGATGAAGCGGGCACCGCGCACGGTGGGCTCGCCGTCCTCGTCGGGGGTGCCGGGTCGGTTCTCGGCGCGGATCGTGCCGCGATGGGCCTGCACGATCTGCCGGGAGATCGACAGGCCGAGCCCGGAATTCTGACCGAATCCCTGCTCGGGCCGGTCCGTGTAGAAGCGCTCGAAGATCCGCTCCACGGCGTGCTCGGGGATACCGGGCCCCTCGTCCTCGCAGATCAACTCGACCTCGCCGCGGACCCGGCGCAGGACCACCCGGACCTTCGCGTCGGACGGCGAGAACGAGCGGGCGTTGTCGAGGAGGTTGTTGACCACCTGCCCCAGGCGGCTGTCGTGACCGATGATCGTGAACGGCGCGTCCTGCTCCGATGCCGTGGTCTCGACGTCGAGGTGGATCAGGCAATCCTTCGGGCGCCGCCGCTCGTTGGCCACCGACACCACCGTGGTGAGCAGCCGCCGCAGGTCGACCCGCCGTGCCTCGGCGCGCGCCAGCTCGGCGTCGAGGCGCGAGGCGTCGGCGATGTCGCTGATCAGCCGGTCGAGGCGCTTCACGTCGTGCTGGATGATCGCCATCAGGCGTCCGCGCGAATCGTCGCTCTTGGCGAGGGGCAGCGTCTCGACGGCGCTGCGCAGGGACGTCAGCGGATTCTTCAGCTCGTGGCTCACGTCGGCCGCGAAGCTCTCGATGGCGTCGATGCGCCGGTAGAGCGCCTGGGTCATGTCGCGGAGCGCCCCCGAGAGGTGGCCGATCTCGTCGGTGCGCTCGGTGAAGTCGGGAATCTCCTCGCGGGTCTTGATGCCCATCCGGACCTTCTCGGCAGCCTCCGCCAGACGGCGCACCGGGCCCGCGATGGCGCCCGCCAGCAGGAACGACAGCACCACCATCACGGCCGAGGCCACGAGGAAGACCTGCAGCAGGCCGAACCGCTCCGAGGCGATCACCCGGTCGATGGCATCGCCCTGCGTGGAGATCAGCAGGGCGCCGCGGACGGAGCCGGCCCGGTGGATCGGCACCGCCACCGAGACGGTGGTCTCGCCCAGCTTGTTCCGGCGCACGAGGCTCGCCCGGTTGCCCCCGAGCGCCGCCTGGACCTCGCGGAGGGAGTGGCCGTTCACCGGCCCGGTCTCCTCCGTCTGCGCGCTCCGGGCGCGGAACAGGCCGACGAGCTTGGTCTGCACCGTCTCGAAGGCGGATTCGAGCATCCCGGGCTTGTGCGGCCGCGGCTCCAGCGGATCGGCCCGGCCGGCGTCGCCGCGTTTGAACAGGGTCCGCGTGTCGAACAGGAGGCCGCCCTCCTGATCGTAGACGCGGGCGCGGTTTCCGGTGGGCGTGACGAGGCGCGAGAGCAGCGGCGCCACCTTCTCGGGGTTGAGCGAGAAGGCGAGCGGCTGCGATTCCTCCTCCGCCGCCTCGCCGGCCTGCTGCTGGAGCAGCTTGTCGGGGTCGATCCGGATCGTGTCGGTGTCCACCGACGCGGAGGCCGCGATCGCGCCGGCGATGATCTCGCCCTGGATCGCGAGGCTCTGCGTCCGGGCCTGGATCAGGCCCTGGCGGAACTGGTTGAGGTACAGAAACCCGACCAGCAGCGCGATCAGCCCGACGAGGTTCAGGACGACGATGCGGCGCGTCAAGCTCGACGAGGCGCGCTGGCCGATCGCCTCCCAGAGGCTGCGGGGCCATTCCAGCGGTCGCGACAGGGTCTGCCCCAGGGCGGTGCGCGGCGGCGCATCGTCGGCCTGGGCGGGTGTACGCGCGGTCACGCGGCGGATACCGAAAATCACGCCTCCTTGAACCGGTAGCCGACCCCGTAGAGCGTCTCGATCATGTCGAAGCTCTGGTCGGTCACCTTGAACTTCTTGCGCAGGCGCTTGATGTGGCTGTCGATGGTCCGGTCATCGACGTAGACCTGATCGTCGTAGGCGGCGTCCATGAGGGCGTTGCGGCTCTTCACGACACCGGGGCGCTGGGCGAGGGCCTGAAGGATCAGGAACTCGGTGACCGTCAGGGTCACGGGTTCGCCCTTCCACGTGCAGGTGTGACGCTCGGGATCCATCATCAGCGCGCCGCGCTCCAGGGACCGGGCCGCGATCTCCTCGGCCCCGCGCGGGGTGGCGCCGGGCGCCTCCTTGGCGAATCGGCGCAGCACCGCCTTCACGCGCTCCACCAGGAGGCGCTGCGAGAACGGCTTATGGATGAAGTCGTCGGCGCCCATCTTGAGGCCGAACAGCTCGTCGATCTCCTCGTCCTTCGACGTGAGAAAGATCACGGGAAGGTCGGATTTCTGCCGCAGGCGTCGGAGAAGCTCCATCCCGTCCATCCGCGGCATCTTGATGTCGAAGATCGCGAGATCCGGCGGGGAGTGGCGCAGACCGTCCAGGGCGGAGGCGCCGTCCGTGTAGGTCTGGATGCGGTAGCCTTCGGTCTCCAGCGCGATCGACACAGAGGTGAGGATGTTCCGGTCGTCGTCGACGAGGGCGATGGTCGGCATGCGCGGTCCCTGACTGAACGGGTTCAGGCGCGGTCCCGGCTCTACGCACAGGCCGCGCCGCATCCCGGCCCCCGAGGGGCAGACGAACGCGCGAACCGGGCGGTTTCGGCGCAGCCCGGCGCGCGCAAAGGGACAGGTGCTTTAGTACGGCCGATTGGAAAAAGCGAGCGGCGGTCATAGCTTGGCCGTAACGCAGGGCCGCGGCGGCCGATCTGACGCGGGCCGGACGCCTCGCGCGCCGGCCGCCGCGCCGGTAACGTGCGGCTGGAAGGCGGCGGTGATCCGAAGGGGCGCAACGGCATGGGCGAGACGAGCGAGAACGGACCCCGCGGCCCGGCCCGACCGCTGCCCGCCGAGGCGGCCCCCTTCGACGCCATCGGGCTGGCGCGCGCCCTGCTGCGCGGCGTCCGCTCCGGGGCGTTGGCGACCCTCGACGCGGACGGCACCCCCTTCGCCTCCCTCGTGACGATGGCGACCGACTCGGATGGGACGCCGCTGATGCTGCTGTCGCGGCTCTCGGCCCATACCCGCAACCTGCTGGCCAGTCCGCGCTGCTCGTTGCTGTTCTCGCAGGGCGGCAAGGGCGATCCCCTGGCCCATCCCCGGCTCACCGTGGTCGGCCGCGCCGTCCAGACCCAGGAGATTCGGGCCCGGGAGCGCTTCCTGGCCCGCCATCCCAAGGCCAAGCTCTACGCCGACTTCCCGGATTTCGGGTTCTTCGCCCTCGATCCCGAAGCCGGCCATCTCAATGGCGGCTTCGCGAAGGCCGCGACGCTGACGCGCGACCAGCTGCTCCTCGACCTCTCCGACGCCGAGGCTCTGGTGGCGGGCGAGCGCGGCGCCGTCGAGCACATGAACGCCGACCACGCCGACGCGCTCGCCCTCTACGCCGCCGGCTCCGGCGCCGAAGCGGGCCTGCCGTGGCGCCTCACCGGCCTCGATCCGGAGGGCATGGACCTGATGGCGGGCGACCGAACGGCGCGGGTCACCTATCCCGAGCGCGTCGCCGACATGGGTGGCCTGCGCAAGAGCCTCGTTTCCATGGCCGCGCGGGCGCGTGCGACCGGCACAGAGGCGTGAGGACGCAAGGACTTCACGCGGGGGCATGGCGAAAGGTCGCTGAATGCCCCATATCGGCGGCATGAGCGATACCCAGACAGACACCTATCCCTTCAGCCTCGACGTGGAACCGGTTGGCGAAAGCGGCTCCCTGTTCCAGTGGAGCATCCGCAAGCACGGGAAGCTGCACCAGCGCTCGGACCGGAAGCATCCGACCGAGGCGAAGGCGCGCTCCCACGGCGAAGCCGAGATCGAGCGCCTGATTCGCGACCGCGGTCGCTGAGCGGACGGGCCGGATCCGGCGATCGTCACGTCCCCGGCACGGGGG